>NPID01002146.1_pt1 | contig 48759 bp, 45 predicted proteins | sample 8637491 | NCBI WGS metagenome assembly NPID01 (sample SAMN07420843, study PRJNA396082) | bioreactor metagenome | isolation source: sample BA6 brine-fed electro-methanogenic bioreactor BA | place: Japan: Kochi | collected 2016-06-14 | reverse complement strand
CCAACGTTTGCATCTGCTGGTGCTGTGATTGTTGCGTTTACTGTTCCATCGTCACCTAACGCTGCTGCACTATAAACTGAATCTCCATTTACATCTACAGCTTCAATTGTTACTGTTGGTGTTCCTATTTCTGTTACTAGTTCTTCTGGTGTTGGTTCTTCCATTACAGGTTGTTCTACTGTTGGCTCTTCTGGTGTTGGTTCTTCCGTTACAGGTTGTTCTACTGTTGGTTCTTCAGGAGTTGGCTCTTCCGTTACAGGTTGTTCTACTGTTGGTTCTTCAGAAGTTGGTTCTTCCGTTACAGGTTGTTCCACTGTTGGCTCTTCTGGTGTTGGTTCTTCCGTTACAAGTTGTTCTACTGTTGGCTCTTCTGGTGTAGTTGTTTCTTGTATTGGTGTTTCAAAAGATACTTGTTCATCTAATGCAATATCATTATTTTCTAAATTTGAATTTAATTGCTCAGTTTCAATTGTAGGCTGAATATTTGTTTGAGATGATAAATTATTATCAATTTCTACTTGATTATCAGCAGTATCAATAATATTATTTACATATTCTAAACTAGCTAAATCACTAATTTGTGTTATAGATTCTTCAAAAGTTCCTTCGTTGAAAAATGAACTATCTAAGTTAAATGAAACAGGTCCTGTTACATCTACTTCTCTACCATCCTCAAAAATAATCTTTGCAAACTCTTCGATAGTTAAAATACCACCGTGTTCAGATATTAAATCTCTATTTTTTAATATCTCTTCAGTTTCTCCACCTATAGTTACTAAACCTTTTATATCTGAAATCCTTGCAATAGCCATGATGAATCCTTTATTATCATTTTATTACAAGTATAATATAAAAATTTACTATTCAAGTAAAGTATACTTTAGTATATATTTAAATAAAAATTTAAATTTAAAAAGTTATTTTATATTTATTTTTTAGCTAGTTTTTGTAAAATTTGGTCTTTATTTCCATCAAGAACAACTTTACCATCTTCAAGTACAATTATTCTATCTACAAGTCTTAATAAAGATGTTTTATGAGTAACTAATATCACCGTTTTATCTTTTTGATATTCTCTAATATTGTTTATAAACCTTGTCTCTGTTGATGTATCCATTGAACTTGTAGGTTCATCAAGTAAAACAATAGGATAAGGTAATAAAATCGATCTAGCGATAGCTATACTTTGTTTTTGACCACCAGAAAGAAAAGATCCTCTCTCTCCAACTGGCATATCAAATCCTTTTGGATGTTTATTTACAAAGTTTAATACACCACTAATTTCAGCTGCTTCTAAAATTTTATCATCGTCTATATGGGGTGTTCTATAAACAATATTCTCTTTTACTGTTCCATTAAACAATAAAATATCTTGTGAAACATAAGCAATATTTTTTCTAAGCTCAGAAGGGTCTAACTGCTTGATATCAATATTATCAATCAAAATTGATCCCTCTTCTGGATGGTATAAAGATACTAAAAGTTTTTGAATAGTAGTTTTTCCAGAACCTATTTTTCCAATTATACCAACCTTTTCTCCAGGTTCAATACTAAAAGATACATTAGTTAAAGTCTCTTTATCTGCATTTGGATAGGTAAATGTTACATTTTTAAAATCAATTTTTCCTCTATATTCTGGCCTTGCAACAAACTTTTTACCTTGTGGATGTTCAACAGGTAAATTCATAATATCATTTAATGCTTCATATGTAGTTTTTGTATGTTGAAATGTTGATAAAAGTGATGAAACTTGTCCCATAGGAGAAATTGTTCTAGAAGAGATAATAATAGTTGCAATCAATCCACCCATACTTAAGTTGTTTTCAGCAATCATATACGTACCTATTATTACTAAAGCTACAGTATTTAACTGTACTAAAAATGATGTAACAGTAGTAATAGAAGATGAAATCATCTTACTTTTAATACTCTTATCAGCAATTTTTGATGTAGCTTCTTCCCATCTCCATTGAGAATAACCTGTTGCGCCAAGTGATTTAATAGTCTCTATAGAAGATAAACTCTCAATCAATACCCCATTTTTATTAGAACCTGCATCGTAAGATTCTTTAATACTATTTGCTAATTTAATTTTTGCATAATATGTATAAATTAAAATAATTATAATTACACTAATAGGAACAAAAACTAAAGCTCCGCCAATAAAATATATTGCTATCAAAAATATAAAAATAAAAGGTATATCAATCAAAAGTGCAATTGTAGTAGATGTAAGAAACCCTCTAATACTCTCAAACTCTTTTAATATATTTGCCAAAGAACCAACTGAATTAGGTACAGATGACATTTTCAAATCTAAAACTTTTTCAAATATAATAGATGATGCGATGATATCTGTTTTTTTAGCAGCTGTTTCTAAAAAATATGATCTTAAAAATTTTAAAATAATATCAATACCATAAATTACAACAACACCTATTGCCAATAACCACAAAGTATCTTTTGCATTATTAGGAATAACTCTATCATACACATTCATAGTAAATAAAGGTGTTGATAATACAAAAAGATTTATTAATAATGATGCAATAATTACATCTCTATAAACATCCCTAACAATCTTTACACTTCCCCATAGCCAGTGACTCTCTTTTACACTTGAAAGGGCTGATTCATTCTCTTTAAAACTTAATTGTTTTTTTAATAATATTGCAAAACCAAAATAGCTTTTTTGTAAATCTTCAATACTGATAGTAGTTTCTACGTCAGGAGCTTCAGGCAAAGTTATTCTTGCATTTTTTAATTCATCATCAAAACCAAGTAATATACACCCTTCCAATTTATCCTCATTGGGACTATTATCAATAAGCAAAACACAAGGTAATAATAAAGGATTTATTTCAGTTAATTTACTTCTTAAAACTTTTGTTTTAAACCCAGCTTTTGATGCGGCTCTTGAAAAAAGTGCTTTAGAATTATATTTTGAAAAAAGAATTGGAGTATTTCTATCACTTTCAATAGGTAAACCAGAGATTAGAGACTCTTTAGAAAAAGGTCTTCCATTCATTTTACAAAAAAGAGCAAGACAATCAAGCAAAGAGTCTTGTTTGTCATATTCTTTTATATTATTCAAATTTATATTATCATTTTGTTTTGTCATTATTTGTTAAATTCTTTCTGAAGTAGTATCTAAGCTATTATATTTATAATAAAGTTTTTGTTTTCTTTCAATTTTTTCAACAATTGGCAAATTAGATTTTAATTTTTCATCCAAATTATTTAATGCTGTATACGCTTCATCTTTTGTATCAAAAACACCGTATATTATTCTATGTAGTGGCTTTTCATCTCTAATTTTAAAAGAAAATGCTTTATTTTGTAAATTGTATTTATTTATCAACCACATAGCTCTTTTTTTACTATCTGATATAGCTAAATTTATTGTATATTTGTCTTTTTTTGCATCCAAAAATTTATCTTTAAAACTTTTATTCTGACTTATTATATTTTCTTTAGATTCAATTTTTTCTATTTTTGTAATCTCTTTTGTATTGTAGTGCTTCTTTTTTACAAGAAAATCTTCTTGTTTTTTAATTCTTAAATAGTCTTCTGTATGATATTTTTTATATAATTGTTGTTTTACAGATACTTTTTCTATCTTTGGCCCATATCTTTTTAATCTATTTGGTAAACTATTTATAGCTTTTTGAGCTTCTTTTTTAGTATCATAAATCCCCATCATAACTTTTTGTAATGGATTTTCATATCTAAAACTAAAATAAAATGCATCATTTTCAAGATTGTATCTTTGTATAAGCCATTTTGCTCTTTTTGTACTATCTGACAATGCTAAGTTTATAGTATATTTATTTTTTGATGCAGTTAAAAACTTCTCTTTAAAAGTTTTTTCTTCTTTTTGTATAATTGTTTGTTCTTGTTTTTCTTCTATCTTAGTTTCTTTTAAAACCTCAATTTGATTTATATTTGTTTTTATATCTTTATTTGAATATATATCATTTTTATATAATATTGGTTTTTTTTCAACTATATATTCATTTTGTTTTTTAATTCTTAGATAATCTTCTGTATGATATTTTTTATATAATTGTTGTTTTACATAAACTTTTTCTATTTTTGGACCATATTTTTTTAATCTATCTGGTAAACTATTTATAGCTTTTTGAGCCTCTTTTTTAGTATCATAAATCCCCATCATAACTTTTTGTAATGGATTTTCATATCTAAAACTAAAATAAAATGCATCATTTTCAAGATTGTATCTTTGTATAAGCCATTTAGCTCTTTTTGTACTATCCGACATTGCTAAATTTATAGTATATTTATTTTTTGATGCAGTTAAAAACTTCTCTTTAAAAGTTTTTTCTTCTTTTTGTATAATTGTTTGTTCTTGTTTTTTCCCTACTTCAATCTCTTCTTTATTATCATTATCTACATATATATCTTCTTTTTTGTCATTTAATGTATCATCTTCTAATTTTAAAGGTGGCAATAAAACCTTATCAAGTTTTGCTTCTGATATTTGATATGATAATTTTTTCTTGTTTAAGGCATCTGATTTATCAAAATTATAATCTGTTTGTTCAAATAAATTACGACTTGATCTTTCACTTAATTTTATTTTTTCTAAAGTTGGCATTTTATTTTGTAAAGTATCAGATAACAAACCTATTGCATCCAAAACTCTATATTTTGCTAACAATAAATCATAAGTTGTTGAAATAAAATCTTTTTTTACATCTACGTATTCAGTATGTGTTGTTAATAGATTATTCAAATCTCTAGTACCCAAGTCAAACTCTTTGATAGTTGCATCAAGAACATCTTTTTTTACTAATAAGTATTGTTCTAAAGTATCAAATTTCTCTTCATTTAGTTTATAACTATTCCAAGCCAATCTAAGCTTATTTTTAATCTCATATTCAGATTTTGTAATTAAAAAATGTTTCTCTTTTATATCTTGTAATGCTTTTTTTCTTTCTAAACTATCTTTTCCACCATTATATAAATTGTAATTGATTTGAAACCCTACTTTATACTGATTGTTTTCATCTGTAGTTGTATGCAATGCATCATTAACTTGATAAGAACCTACTAGATCAACATTTGGTAAAAAGTTTTTATCATTTTTTTGTTCTTCAAAAAGTGCAACTTTTAAATTTAATTTACTAACCATTAAAGATGGGTTTTTATCCATTGAAGCTGCTATTGCATCATCTAATGTTTTAGGCAATGGATAATAAAAATTTGGCTTTATTAGTTCACTTGTATCAAAATCTTTTTGTACATAAAATCTTAAGCTTTCTATTGCTTCTTTTAGATTTATTTTTTGAACTTTTAAGTTTACTCTGTTTTCTGCAAGTTGACTTTTTGCTTCGTCAAACTCTAGTTTTGTTCCATATCCACTAGCTACTTTTTTATAAACTTTGTTAAAAATCTCTTCACTTATCAAAACAGCTTCTTTATTTAAACTTAGTAAATCTTTTTGTTTAAGTGTATTTATATAATTTTGTGTGTAATTTAAAGCAACATTATTTTGGCTCTCTTTTAAATAAAAAAGTGCTGATTCAAATCTATATTTTTGTAATTTTTTTTCACTAACCGATTCAAACCCATCAAATATTGGTTGAGTTAAAGTAAGTTTGTATTCATCCGATTTTATATGATTTTTATTGCTGTTAGGAGTTAAATCATTTTCAGTATATTTTGATGTTTCAACAGTTGCATTGAAATCTAATTTTGGATTTAATAATGAATTTGCTATATCTTTATCAAATTTTATTTTTTTAATATTATTTTCATTTATTTTAGAATTCATATCATTTTCTAAAGCAAATTTATATCCATCAGTTAAGGTAAATGCATTAGAAATAGTCATAAAAAAACAAAATAAAATTAGTATAATTCTATGTAATTTCATTATTAAATCCACTTTCCTTCATAAAAAAAGATATTATTTAGTTATCTTACCAAATTTTTATCAAATTTTGAATAAAATTATACTAAAATTTATTAATTTTTTCAAATAATCTAATTTTAAGGCTAGAAGTGGAAGAGAATCAAGTATTAGATCAAGAACTAAAAAGAAGCTTTACGTTCCAAAATAGGGAATTACTTGACAACTATGTAATATTAGCCGTTACAGATAATGATGGAATAATAAAACATGTTAGTACAAATCTATGTAATGTTTTTAAATACAAAACATCAGAATTACTTAATAAGCCTTATACATTTCTTATAAAAAAAGACTCTATTATAAGTTTTGAAAACCAATTTTCAGAGACAAGAAGACTAAAAACTGACTGGAAAGGGGAAATAAAACACTCTGCTTTTAATGATGAAACAATCTGGACTGATACAATTATTTCTCCATTATTTAATGATGATAAAAAAAATGTTGGTTTTATTTTAGCTAGTTCAGATATTACAAAAGAGAAAAAACTAAAAAAAATCAATGAAGAAAATATATTAAAAAAGAAACATGATAAAACAGTACTTGACTTTATGCCTTCACTCTCTTCTGCTGTCTTATTAAGAACTCCTAGTGGATTACATAAAGTATTATGGCTAATCACTTTTACTATAATCTTTTTATTAGGATGGTCATATTTCTCAAAAGTTGATGATATAGTTAGAAGTGATGGTAAGATAATCACAACTACAAATATTCAAACAATCTCTTCTTTAGAAGGTGGTATATTAAAAGAGATATATGTAAAAGAGGGAGATAGGGTTAAAAAAGGTCAAGAACTACTAAAACTATCTGATTTAAAATATAAAAGTGAATATAAAAAAAATCTAGATAATCAAATGTCTCTTTTAGCAAAAATAGAAAGACTTAAAGCACAATCTCAAAACATGCCTATGAAAACAAATGAAGAAGTTATGGCTTATAACCCTGAAATTATGCAAAATGAACTTGAACTTTATGCTATAAATAAAAAAAGATTTAAAGCTTCTGTAAATGTTTTACAAGAACAATTAATTCAAAGAAGAAATGATTTAGAAGATGCATATAAAAATCTAAAGATTACTGAAGAAAACTATAAACTAATTAAAAGAGAGATGAAAATAAAAATACCTTTAATTGAAGAAAGAATAATTTCAAAAGTAGAATTAATAGAATTACAAAGAAAAGAAAATGATGTTATATCTGAAATCAAAAAACTAAAAGGTTCAATCCCTACTCTTAAATCAGCAATTAATGAGATTAAAAAAAGTATTGAAGAAACAAAAGAAACATATCACTCTTCTGCAAAAGATGAATTGATAGTTACAATGAATGATTTAAATCAAGTTAAAAATGAAATATCATTTTTAAAAGAAAAAATCACAGAAACAAATATATCATCTCCTAGTGACGGTGTAATAAATAAAATCAATATCCAAACAAAAGGTGAGGCTGTATCTTCTGGTACTGTTATTGCTGAAATTATTCCAGATACAGAATATCTACTTGCAGAGGTTAAAATTGATCCTGCTGATATTGGGTTTTTATATATAGGACAAAAAGTTAGACTTAAATTAAGAGCATATGACTTTTCACTTTATGGTGCAGTTGATGCTAAGATCAGTTATATCTCGGCAAATACACTAAAAGATCCACAAAATAAAGATAAAGAAGTATATATAATACATATAAAATCTGATACTAAATATTTAAGCAATAATAAAAAATTAGAGATAAAACCAGGTATGACAGTTGATGCAGATATCATCACAGGTAAGAAAACAATCTTAAGCTATATATTAAAACCAATTGTAAGGTCATTAGGAATATGAAAATAATACTTTTCTCAAATGCAAATTTTCTGATTACTGAATTAAAAAAGTCAACTGTATTTACAAATATAGACATAATTAAAAGTTTTGATGAAATCTATTCCTTAGATATTGATGAGAGTATTATCTTTTTATATCATTTGGATTGTTATGAAGAGTATCAAGATATATTTAGTACACTACCTGAATTAGTTGATTCTTATAAATTAGTGATACTAAGAAATACTCCAAACAATATAGAAGGATGTAGTTTATTAAAACACAATGTAAAAGCCTATATGCATGCTATATCAAATGTACATATACTAGAAGATGCAATAAATGCAGTAATCAATGGAAATGTATGGTTATATCCAGAGTTGATGCAATTTTTAATATCATCTATTCCACTACAAGAAAACAACAAAAATAAACTTTTGGAAAAAGTAAGTGTAAAAGAACTTGAAGTATTAGAATTAGTAGCTCAAGGATTAAATAATCATGATATCTCACAAACTTTAAATTTAGCAGAGGTTACTGTAAAAAAACATGTAAGTTCTTTATTGAAAAAACTCAATCAAAAAGATAGATTATCCTTGGCTTTATTTTTTAAAAACCAAGCTTGATTATCTAATCTTTTTTATTTTTTGTTTATTTATCTTATAAATAGAAGATGAACCTTTTTCACTAAATCCATCTTTTGAAAAAACTACTATATCACTATTTTCATACGCAAATTCAAATTCAAAACTCTTTGTAGTAAGATTTGCAGAGGTTGAATACAAAGATTTAAACTTTGAAATAAACCCATAAAAGCTATCATCTTTTGAAATTACTCTGAAAGAATGGGTATTGGGATATATAAAAGTTGTTTTTTTTGAGTTTCTTACTCTTTTTCTAAACTTTTTTGGAACTCTTGTATTTTGTTTTAGTGTTTCAAAACTATCTACTGTTTGAAGGATTTTTTGATTTGTTGGTCTTTGTTTTATAAGGGAGAGTTTCTCATCATCACTTGATGAGAAACCCACTGTAGTATCAGTTTGTACTAGATAAACTAATGAAGAGTCCATTACTTATCATGTAAAAATTCTTGGATAGATTTTACACCTATACCATCTTTTTGTTTCAATGCTTTCATAGCTTCTACACATGCAAGTGCAGCAGCAGCTGTTGTCACATAAGGAACATTTTCTTTTAATACTGCTCTTCTTATGTTTTTACCATCATCTTTTGATGACTCTTTTCCATCACTTGTATTGATTGCAAGTGCAATATCTCCATTTGTGATAGAGTCAGTAATATTTGGTCTTCCTTCACTGATTTTAAGTACTTTTTCACACTCAATTCCAGCTTCTGAGATAACTTTATATGTCCCACCAGTTGCAACAACAGAGAAACCTTGTTCAACCAAACCTTGTGCAATTTTAGCTGCAAACTCTTTATCTAAATCACATAAAGAGATAAATACTTTTCCTTCTGTTGGAAGGTCATTTTTAGCTGCACTTTGTGCTTTTGCATAAGAGATACCAAAGTTTTCAGAGATACCCATAACCTCACCAGTTGATTTCATCTCTGGTGTTAATATCATATCTGAACCACTAAGTTTATTAAATGGGAAAACTGCTTCTTTTATAGCAACATGATTTTTTAGTATTGGTTTTAATACTCCATTATCTTCGTAAACAATCTCAGAATTATAAACATCAAGTGCACTTCTTAAACTCTCACCCCACATAACTCTTGTAGCAACTTTTGCAAGTGGCATACCAGTTGCTTTTGATACAAAAGGAACTGTTCTTGAAGCTCTTGGGTTTACTTCGATTAGATAGATTTGCCCTTTATGTATAGCATATTGTGTATTCATAAGACCAACTACACCAAGACCTAGTGCCATATTTTTTGTTTTTGTTTCAAGCTCTTTGATAAGCTCAGGTGCAATAGATACAGGAGGTAAAGAACAAGCAGAATCCCCAGAGTGAACCCCTGCTTCTTCAATATGTTGCATAATTCCACCTATATAAACCTCTTTTCCATCACAAATACAATCAACATCAAGCTCAATTGCTCTATCTAGGAACTTGTCGATTAATACAGGTGCATCATTTGATACAGAAACTGCTTCATCCATATATTGTTTTAATTCATCAGTTGAATAAACAATTCTCATACCTCGTCCACCAAGTACAAATGATGGACGTACTAGTACTGGGTACCCTATTCTCTCAGCTATTTCAATAGCCTCTTCAACTTCAACTGCAGTACCATTATCTGGTTGTAAAAGTCCTGCTTTTTCAACAAAGCTTGAGAATTTTTTTCTATCTTCTGCTAAGTCAATTACAGCTGCTGTTGTACCAATAATTTTTGCTCCTGCATCTGTAAGAGCATTTGCAAGTTTAAGTGGAGTTTGTCCACCAAAGTGAACTATAACACCATCTGGATTCTCTTTTTCAACTACACTTCTTACATGTTCAAAATCAATTGGTTCAAAATATAATACATCTGATGTATCATAATCTGTTGATACAGTTTCTGGGTTACAGTTGTACATGATTGTTTTTACACCCATCTCATTTAAAGCAAATGAAGCGTGAACACAACAATAGTCAAACTCAATCCCCTGACCAATTCTATTAGGACCTCCCCCAATAATCATAACTTTTTTCTGATTATCTTTTTTCTCAACTTTTGGAAGTTTTGTGATATTTGTTGTAGAGTAAAGATATGGAGTAAGTGCTTTAAACTCTGCAGCACAAGTGTCAACTTCGTTGTACTCAAAATCTACATCTAAAGCTTTTCTTGCATCATAAACTTCTTGTTCTGATTTACCAATTAGGTTACCAATCATCTTATCAGAGAAACCATTTGATTTGATAATTCTCATTTTTGTTTCATCATTTAAAATTGATACATCAATAGTTTTTTCCAACTCATAGATTTCTCTAAATTTAGTTAAGAACCATGGATCAATAGCAGATAACTCAAAAATATCTTCATTTGTAAGACCATGTCTCATACCATCCATTAGATATCTTAGTCTATCAGCATTTGGTCTTCTAATCTCTGCTTTTATTTTTTCAATATCACTACAAATAGGATCAAACCCTACAAGGTTTGTTTCCATAGAACAAAGCGCTTTTTGGATAGACTCATTAAATGTTCTACCTATAGACATAACCTCTCCAACTGATTTCATACCAGTTGTAAGTGTAGAGTCAGCTTTAGGGAATTTTTCAAAAGTAAATCTTGGAACTTTTGTAACGATATAGTCAATAACTGGCTCAAAAGATGCAGCAGTTCCTGTAATATCGTTTGTAATCTCATCAAGAGTAAATCCAACTGCAAGAAGTGTAGCAACTTTTGCAATAGGATAACCAGTTGCTTTACTAGCCAATGCAGAAGATCTAGAAACTCTTGGGTTCATTTCAATTACAATCATTCTTCCAGTTTTAGGACAAATAGAGAACTGAACGTTTGAACCACCAGTATCAACCCCAATCTCTCTTAAAATAGCAAATGAAGCATTTCTCATATTTTGGTACTCTTTGTCTGTAAGAGTAAGTGCAGGTGCAATAGTTACAGAGTCACCAGTGTGAACTCCCATTGGGTCTAAGTTTTCAATAGAACATACGATAATACAGTTATCTTTGTGGTCTCTGATAACCTCCATTTCGTATTCTTTCCATCCAAGCATAGACTCCATGATTTCAATTTCATTGATTGGAGATGCTTCAATACCAGCTTCTGCAAGTTTTTTAAACTCTTCCATGTTATAAGCAACACCAGAACCACCACCAGCTAGTGTAAATGAAGCTCTAGAGATAACAGGAAATCCAATCTCTTTTGCAACTTTTATTGCCTCTTCAACGCTATAAGCGTTTGCACTTTTTGGTAAATCCATACCGATTTTAATCATCGCTTCATTAAATAGGTGTCTATCTTCACCTTTTTTAATAGCATCAGGATGAGCTCCTAGAAACTTAACACCCTCTAACATACCTTTTTCATACATAGAAGTTGCAACATTAAGTGCAGTTTGTCCACCCATAGTTGGTAAGATTGCATCAATATTTTCTTTTTCGATTATTTTAGCAACAACTTCTTCTGTGATTGGTTCGATATATGTTTTATCTGCAAACTCAGGATCCGTCATAATAGTAGCTGGATTTGAGTTGATAAGTACAACCCTATAACCTAACTCTTTTAATGTTTTTGTAGCTTGTGTTCCAGAATAGTCAAATTCGCAGGCTTGTCCAATAACAATAGGTCCCGAACCTATAAGTAAAATAGATTTTATATCTTCTCTTTTTGGCATAAAAAGTTTCCCCGTAATAGTTTTTTGTAGTCTTAAAAATTTGGATAGTATATCTAATTAGGGCTTAAAAATTCGTTAGGTTTCAATTTTGTAAAGTAAAGATTTGTAAAGATGTCAAGAAGAGTATCAAAAAATACTCTTCCTTTAAATAGACTAGTTTGTAGGTAGGTTAAATTTTTGGTTTTGAAGCACACCCTCTTGGTCAAAAGATAGATAATATAAAATATCTTTTTTAACAGGAAGCCCTGTTAAATATCTTATAGCCAAGTTTGCTTGAAGTGAAGCGATATGCATAACAATAGGACAAGCGATACCGTTTGGTTTTCTATCATTTACCACAAAAACTGCTTCATAAGAAGCTTTTTCAAAGAAACAAACCTGACCATGAAACTCCTCAACACTTCCATAAATCCAAGGTTGATTTTTTTTCATGCAGTATTCGTTTATCGCTGCCCTACTTGGTAGATTGTCAGTAGCATCAATAATCAAATCAAACTCCAAATCTCTTTTTGCAAACTCATCAAAACCTTCATTGTATGCTGTGATTTTTGTATATGGACAACGAGACTCTAAAAGCTCTTTTAAAACCTCACACTTAGGCTTCCCATCATCACCAACTTTAAAACCTATTTGTCTGTGTATATTATGAACCCCAACCTCATCAAAATCCACAAGTGCAAACTCACCAATACCAGAAGCCCCAAGAGCTATCCCAACAGAACACCCTAAACCACCACTTCCAATAATAGCTACCTTTTTATTTTGAAGACTATCTTGAGTCTGCTCTCCCCAAAGTTTTATCTGTCTATTAAAAAACTCATGAATCTCACTCATGCATAATCCTTAGTAAATTAGTTGTATATTTTTTATATCTATGGGTATAATAATAGCAGATTTAGGTTAAAAATTCTTGACTTGAATCAATTAATAATCTTGAGTAAATTAGTCAGCAAATACTAATTATACTCTGGTTTTGGTTGAGCTACTTTTAACTCTTCTATGTTATTTGAATAATCACTATTGTTTTTGGCACTCATAAAATCTCTTTTTAATATTTAGTTTTTAGTATTTTAAATAACTCTTGATTGATAAAATAAATATCTCTACCAAACTTAACACTTTTTAAAACTCCAATCTCCTCAATAGCTCTTAGATGGACACCTGCTGTTTTTCTTGTAATATCAAGTTCATCTACCAAGAAATTAATTTTTGTATATGGATGTTTAAAAAGAAGCTCCAATAAATCTTTTGAATAAACCTTTGGAAGTTTTTCCATTAGTTGTTCTTTTGTTCTTTCAATAAGTGTATTTATCTCTTTTATAATATTGATTGTGTTTTTTGCTGTTACTTCTACACCATCTAAAATATATAATATCCACTCTTCCCAGTTATCTTTTGTTCTTACTTCATTTAGTAGTCTATAGTAGTCATTTTTATTCTTTATGATATAAGAGCTTAGATACAAAATAGGAAGTTCTAATAAATCATTTAATATCAAAAAAAGTATATTGATTATTCTTCCGGTTCTTCCATTTCCATCATAAAAGGGATGAATTGATTCAAATTGATAATGAATAATTGCCATCTTTACCAATATATCAAAATCATCAAGAGTTGGCGTATTTATATACGCTTCAAGGTTATCCATCAAATTTTGTATATCCTCATAGTTTTGCGGTGGCATATATATTATCTCACCTGTTTTGTCATTTTTTAAAGATGTACCACTTTGAGTTCTTATCCCAGCATCATTATTTTCTAAAACTTTTTGGATTTGTACTATATGTTTTTTTAGCAAAAGTTTTTGCTCTTTTATTAGTGAAAATCCACTATAAAGTGCATCTTTATATCTTTTCACCTCTTTTGCTTGATTTGTAATATTTGAACCACTTACCTCAGCTCTGTAAAGTTCATCATGGGTTGTGACAATATTTTCTATCTCAGAAGAGTCTTTTGCTTCTTGAAGAGCTAAAGCATTTATTAGAATAGCTTGATTTAGGATAGTTTGAGCAACACCTTTTAGCTCAGCTAAGGCACGGTTTGCACTTACAATCTTTTTTAAAACTTTTTTACTCTCTAACTCTTTTTTTAATGGCAAATTTGAAGGTAGGTATTCTTTAAACATTTTTACACCTATTTTTTAAATATGGGTAATTTTTTAAATATTTTACCCAAATAATTATAATATGTGTAACTTTTCATACTTTTTACACAGATATTTTTTAAAAGTGTTTTTTATTTTGTAAAATTATAACAAAACTTTTAATTATACTCTGGTTTTGGTTGAGCTACTTTTAACTCTTCAAATGATGGTTCATAACTTGTATTATTAGTATCATCTCTTTTATAACCTATAGTTTTGATAAGATTAAAAACATCAAGCAAGTCATCTTGCTCTTTTTCACTTAAAGTGTCATAATCTTCACTTAGTGGATGATTTTGGTTTGAGATTAGGTTATATACATTGTTTACTGAGGTTTCTATGTTTATATACTGTTTATCAAAAACTATATTTTTGATTTTATTCATCACTTCAATTTGTTTTTTTGAATAACTACTTTGTGAGATAAAATTATCAAGAATTTTATTTGCCAACTCTTTTGAAGAAGCATTAATAATTTGAGTAATCAGTTTAGCAAACTCACTTTTATCTTCAAGTTTTTCTTCAATATTTTTTTGCATATCAAAAACTAACTGTTTTATAGTGTCTATATCTGTTTTTGTTACAAGTGGCGTTTTATCTAACTCTTTTAAAAGATACAAGCTATTTATATACTCATCAAGCACATTTTGTATCTCTGTTTTCACTTCTGCTTTATTGATATAATCTTTACTATTTAACTCTTTTATTGCTTCAATCTCATCACTAAAATTTGTTTTTACTGGTTCTACTTTTTTACCTAAACTAAGATTTGATAGATGTTGTAACTCAACTCTTACTTTCTCAAAATTTTCTACACTATCAAGTTTTAAACTTCCTTCTAAAATAGTGTTTATTAACTCCTCTTTCTCTTTTATTGCTTTTATATTTTCAGCTTTAGTTTTTAAAACCTTTATTCTTTGTGTTATCTCTTCAATATCTTTTTTACTATCTTTTTCTTTTATTAAACTCTCTTGGGCATTTAAAACTAGCATTTGAAATCTTTGTACTTCAAAATCGTTATAATCTTCTATATATTCACTTATAGTTTTAAGTTTAGTAAAAACCTCATCAGATATATATTCTAAACTTGTATTTTGTAACTCTTCTATTAAGTGTTTATGTTTTTTTACATAATACTCCTTTGGGTTTATATCATCTATTTGAGTTTTTACTATTTTTATAAGTTCCTCTTTGAAACTACCTTTTTCTAAACTCATTATTAGTTTTACTCTTTTTAAGAAAAGTCTCTCTTTTAAAGATTTGTTTGCTTGGGATTTTACTCCCTCACTTTTTATATCAAAAAAAGTAAAGTTTTCACAAAAATCAAAGATATTAAAATACTCTTTATCTTTTCCTTCTCCAAAAAGATTAAGACAAAGTCTTGTACCTCTTCCTATCATCTGCCAAAATTTTATTTTTGATTTAACTGGTTTAAAAAACACAAGATTTAAAACCTCAGGTACATCTATACCCGTATCTAACATATCAACGCTTATTGCTATTTGTGGGTTTCTATTTGGTATTTTAAAATTATCAATAAGACTATCTACATGAGAAATCTCACTATGGATAATCTCGGCATAATCTTTATGTTTAGGATATTTTAAATCAAAAACCTCTTTTATATATTTTGCATGTTTTTGATTTTTTGCGAAGATAATTGTTTTTCCTATTTTGTTTCCATCTTCTATTTTAAGTCCATAATTAAAAAGATACTCCAAGACTTTTTCATTTGTTTGTTTATTAAAAATTCTATCGTTTATCTCTTTTGATTCTATGTTTTTTTCATCATCTTCCAAATCTTCAAATTCATCAAATTTTTCCTCAAACTCCTCTTTTTCTTCATCTGATAAATCTTCATACTTAATACCTCGTTTTACAATTCCTAAATCTATCTCATAGGGTTTGAAGTTTACTAAATATCCATCATCTATTGCTTGTGAAAGGGTATATGTATCAGTTGGTTCGCCATTTGTTGTATTAAAAAACTCATAGGTATTTCTATGTATTTCATCAGCAGGAGTTGCTGTAAGTCCTAATATAAGTGAATCAAAATACTCAAAAATAGCTTTGTATTTTTTATATATTGTTCTATGGGCTTCATCAACTATAATCAAATCAAAAAAGGCACTATTGTATTTACCTTTTCGTATTAGATTATGAACTGTTTCATAGGTTCCAAAGTGAAGTCTGTTGTCCAAATCTTTTTCTAAGACTAGATTTACACTTGTTTCGTGTAAAAAGTTATCAAAACTATTTCTTGCTTGTTTTACTAACTCTTTTCTATCTGCAAGGAACAAAACTCTTGTAGCCCAAGAACTTCTTATAAGTATATCACTTATACTTGCCCCTACTCTTGTCTTACCACTTCCTGTTGCCATTACAAGCAAGGCTTTTGTTTGCATAGATTCATAGGTTTTAAGAACACTATGGATTACTCTTTTTTGATATCTTCTATTTGTAATATTTTCATTTACTTCTAAAGTGCTAGGTTTGGTTTGTTTTAGTGCTTTTAGTTTCGCTAAGGCTCTTATTAACTCCTCTTTTGGAAAGAAGCTATGGATTTGTCTAAAAGGATAATACTCATTTGAATACTCTATTACTCTTCCATTTGTTACAAAAACCAAAATATCTTTTTGAAATTTTTTCTTTAAAGCTTTTGCATATAGTGTTGCTTGGTGTTTCCCTTTTGTGATATCTGCACTTGCTCTTTTTGCTTCTATAACAGCTAGTGGTGTATCATCTTTATCCCAAAGCACATAATCAGCATATCCAAAACTTCCATCTTCTAAGATAAGCTTATACTCTATATCTTTGCCATTTTTAAAAGAAGAGATATCAAAACCAGCTTCTAAAAGCTCAATATCGATTAGATTTTCCCTTGTGGTTTTTTCATCTATATCTTTTAGTTTTATTACTTTTTGTTTTTTCTCTTTTTGTTCAACTTTGTCTTTTTGATTTAGAGCTGTTTGTAGGGCTTCAAGTTTTTTTAGTAGGGCTTGGTTCTCTTCTAAAAGTTTCTCTTCATCTATCTTTTGCTCTGTTAGCTCCTCTTTGCTCTCTTTTATTTGTGGTTTTAGTTTTTGTTCAATATACTCTCCCACAACTTCATAGGAGCTATATACCTCTACAATCCATCTTTGGAATTTATAGAGGCATTTATTTGCATATAGACTTTGTTTGCTAGTGATTGCTTTTTGAGTATTGTGAGTAGCTAGATTTCCCACTTTTCTTATGTAGTGAAGTTCATCTAAAATCTCTTTTGGAACTATATCTTTAAACTCATAGTTTGTAAGAAGATTACTAAGGGTTGTTTTAGAATCATTTAGTAAAGTTTCATCCAAATCCTCATCTATGGTATATACAAATCTTAAAGAGTTTTCCAAAGCTTTTCTAGCATATATAGCAGAAACTTCTGGGTCTTCATAAATGTTTGATTCAGCCTTTTTAGACTCATTTTGTAAACTTGTAAACTCATGGACTAAAAACGAAAAATTACTCATAAAAACCTCTCTTATAGTATACTAACTAAAACTTCTTTGTAATAGTGAATTAAAATTGTCTTCCAAAAGTTTTAATTGCTGTTCATATAAAACCTTTTGCTCCTCTATTTTTTCTATAATATTTGCAAATTTGTTTTGGAGGGTTATTGGTGGGATATAACAACTTATATTTTGCATTTCTTGTGCATTAATATTAGCCATACCAACAATACTTTTTGCTTTATTTAGTAAAACCAATTTTCCATATTCACTATTTAAAAAATAAGAAACAAAATAAGGATTTGCATTTTTATTTACTTTTGCCCTAATTAAATAACCAGCGAAACTATATTTTTCATTTAAATTAAATACTGTTGTTTTTCCAACTAACTCTTTGCTATTAGTCCTATTAAACAATATATCTCCCTTATCTAAGATATATTTTTCTTCATCTTTTTTAGATAACTCAATGAATTTTAAATCTAAAATATCTAAATGACCAGAATAAGTAATATTATTCATTCTGAGTATTGGAATACCTACTTTATTTACATTTGCTTTTGAAGAAGTACCATAATTAACTTTTTTTAATAAATCTCTTAATGTTCCCATCTCCCACCCTTTAGGATTTAAAACTGGGTCACCAAACATATCTATAAAGATTGATTTTGATAACTTATCTAGCTTTTCAATAGACTCTTTTCGCAAAGTTATTAACTCATTTGCCCTATCTAAAACCTTAGCTATCTTTTTTTGTTTTGTTAGTGTTGGAAGATAAATAGATATATTCTCAAATGTTGTCTTATTAATTATTGGTACTACAGGAGCATTAGATATATGTATTAAATAATCTCTTTTTTTCAACATTTGATATACTAAATATTTATAATAAATTTTTGAATTTGGAACTATTGAATTAATTTGTTGATTAGTTGCAACATCAATATTATTTGAAGCCACTTTGCCAATTGTTCCAATACATGTGACTAAAACACTATTTTTAGGTACTATTGTTACTTTCTTACTACCTTCCTTAGAAACATAATTAGAATAAGATAATATATTAATATCTTTATTAAAATCTGTTGGTTTAATAAATGGAATATCATTACTATTCCAATATTCTTTTTGACTAGTTTTAGGTGTTTTACCAGTAATAACTCTTCCAATTTCAGAAATCTTTACTTCTTTGATAAATAATAACTTCCCATCTTTTTCCACATTATCTTGAAGCTCTCTGTTTACCTTTTCAAAGTGTACAATATCAAGCTTATATAAAATAGGAAGTTCATCCAGCTCAAATCTTAGTTTGCTAAACTGCTCATCACTCATCTCAAGAGAGTAGATACAAAGGTCAATATCACTTTTGGGATTTGCTGTATGTTTTGCCCTTGAGCCAAAGATTACAACCTTATCTATAAAATCAAAGTTATCAAAAAAATCTTTTAGTTGTTGCGCAATATGTGTCTCTAACTGATATATCATAAAGCCTCTATCGCTTTTTTAACTGTTTCATAAAAGGCTCTTAGTTTAATAGCATAGATAAAAATATTTTCCAAAAGCTCTTGGGCTAACTCTTCACTATATTCATGGCTTGTGATATTTCTATCATCAAGCATCTTAAACCAAATCTCATCATCTATTAGGTCAAATTCAAAGGCTTTTTTTAGTATTAGTTTTTGCCCTTTTATTTCAATATCTATATACTCTATATATTTTGCCATTAGTTTTTTGGCTAGTTCCATAGAGTATTCAAACCTTTGGATTGTGCTATCTCTATAGATATCAAAATCATCATCTGATTTTGGTTTTGGTTTTATCTTTTCTATATTTACTTCAAGTGAAGTCAAGGCTCTTTGGAAGTTTGCAAGATTTTGTTCTAGTTTATCTTTCATCTATCAATCCTTTTAGCTCTTTTATTCCTTTTGAGATATTTTTATCAAGCTTCTCTATCTCTTCTAGTATCTCTTCAGGTTTATCATAATCTACTTTTTCATAAACTAACTCTTTATATCTATTTATACTAAGGTCATAATCATTTTGTTCTATCTCTTCTATTGGTACAAAGAAGCTTTGAGCTGTTCTATCTTTTCCCTCTTCATTCTCTAAGTTTGCAAATCTTTTTAAAATATCAGGGATATTTGAACCTTCACAAGGTGTTCTATTGTCGTTTAGAGTGAAGCCATCATTTTGCATATCATAAAACCACACTTTTTTGTTTTTGTGTCCATTGGTTTTAGTAAAAATTACAATAGCTGTACTAACACCTGCATAGGGTTTGAAAACCCCACTTGGCATAGAGATAATAGCATCAAGCTGTTGATTTGAAACTATCTCTTCTCTTAGTTCTTTATGTGCTTTTGTCGAACCAAAAAGTACCCCATCTGGGATAATAACTGCACATTTTCCACCTATTTTCAAAGCTTTTATAATAAGAGATAAAAACAGAAGTTCAGTTTTTTTGGTTTTTGTTACATCTAAAATAGGTTTTGCAACTTCATCAAAATCAAGTGAACCTTTAAAAGGTGGATTAGCTAAGATTAGATTGTATTTTTCTTCTTCATCTTTATCAAACTTTGCTAAGGCATCTGTATTTGATATATGAGCATTTTGGATATTGTGCAATAGCATATTCATAGTTGCAATTCTAGCCATAGAGATATCAAAATCATTTCCATAAAAAAGTGAATCAAAATCTATACTCATATCATCTAGAACTTCACTTCTAAAGTCTTTGATATACTCTATTGAGTTTATTAAAAATCCAGCAGTACCACAAGCTGGGTCATAGATTTTAAACTCTTTATCTATATTGGCATCTTTTAGCATAAGCTCAACCATCATCTTGATAATATGTCTTGGAGTTCTAAACTGTCCATTTGTTCCAGCAGTTGAAAGCTTAGATAAAAGATACTCATATAAATCACCTTTGATATCTTTATCATCAAGGTTTAAAGTTGAAATCATATCCACAACTTTTTCAAGTAGTTTAGCACTTGGGATTAAAAAACTAGCATCTTTCATATAGTGTGAAAATGAACTTTGAGTATCACTTAGTGTTTTTATAAAAGGGAAAACTTCATCTCTAAAAGTCTCAAACATATCTTGAGCCGATTTTGTTCTTAGGTTATCCCATCTTAAGTGTTGTTTATCTTCTGGAAAAATATCTTTTAGTTCAGGTTTAAACTTCTTATCCCTTGAGATTTTTGCTTGGGCTGTATCAAGGCTTTTTATAAATATCAAAAAAGTAAATTGTTCAATTACGGTAAGGGGATTTGAGATTCCACCAGTCCAAAAAGTTTCCCATATTTTATTAACTTTAGTTCTTAACTCATCAGTTATCATTGTGTTCCATTTGTGTAAATTCTTAAAAATATTATTTTACAAAAACTTTGCCCTATATTGGATAAAACAGAAGAGATTTAAAGGAGTAGTTGATTTAATTGGAAGTTTGGGGCATATATATTGGACTAATACAAAAAATTGACAAAACAAATATTCTTAGATATAATATTTTTACAATTATCCTTCGGGACGACCCGTCTTATGACGGGGTAAAACTATTCTAAGAGTTTTAAATACTTCTTTTTCAATATTTCATAGTCATTTTTATTTATCACACCAATTTTATTAAGTAATCTTTTAGTACTAAAAAGTCTCGTTTGAATCAATATTGCAGTACTTATTTTATGAGGTATAAATTTAAATTTAAAAAAGAAACTTCCTTCTCTTTGCGTTGTAGTTAAAGGTATTCCGATAAACATATCTTTTGTCAGCTTTTTATATATAATTACAGGTCGTACAAACTCTTCTCCTTTGCCATTTTGTTCAACCCCAATGTTGTGTCCCATTTTTATATTAAAAATATCTCTAGTTTTAAACCCTACTAAAACCTTTTCTGTATTTGTTTCTTTTTTCACATTATTCCATTTATCAAAATCATTTTCAATCATAAAACACCCTCTTCTTTCAAACTCACAAATGCGTCTTTTGTGAAGATTATATGATCAAGTAATTCTATACCTAAGATTTGTCCTGATTGTTTTAGTCTTTGTGTTACTTCTATATCTTCACGGCTAGCTTCTAAAATACCACTTGGATGGTTATGGGCTACTATTATGCTGGCACATCTTTTCTCAATTGCTTGGCTGAAAACTTCTCTTGGGTGAACTAGGCTTTGATTTAGGGTTCCTATGGTTATCACTCTTGTTTCATATAGATTATTTGCTCCATCTAAGTATAAAGCCAAGAAATGCTCTTGTTGTTTGTTTTTGTATGGTTTTAACTCTTCAAACACATCATTGGCACAAGATATTTTTTTGTGGGGTTCTTTTATGAGGTATCTACGGCTTAGTTCTATTGCACTTAGGATTTGGGAAGCTTTTGCCACTCCTAGCCCATGTATGTTTTGTAAGGAGTTTAAATCTATGGTTTCAAAATCTGTATCAAAAAATCTTTCTATCTCACGGGAAAGTTTTATTATATCTTTTCCTTTTACTCCACTTCCTAAGAGAATGGCTATAAGTTCATAGTTTTTAAGAGAACTTAGTCCATATTTTAGAAGTCTTTCCCTTGGTTTATCGATAGTATGTAGTTGATTTATAGATTTCATAAACTTCCTTTGAAATTTAAAGGAAGTTTATCAAGTTTTAAAAGTAGTGTTTAAAAATATAACAATTTGCAATATTTTTATTTAGTTTATGATTCTTTTTTCTCTAATTGAGTAAAAATAAGTTTTGCTTCTTCTAGCTCTTTTTGTGCCTCTTCTAACTCTTTCATACCTGTTTTATACACTTCTAGTGAGTCACTTAGGGTTATTTCTGGGTTTGTTAGTTTTTCTAAAAGCTCTTTTGCTTTTAGGATTTTTTGTTCAAAACTTAACTTTTCTTCTAGTTTTTCTATATTTTCACTCATTATTTATTCTCCAATATATCTACTACATAGTTATCAAATTTTTCAACTTCTACTAAGAAAGAGTCATGACCTGATTGGCTATCTACCATCTTATATGTCATTTGGTTTTCTTTGCCTAGTTTTATCATAATATCTCTTATCTCTTCCATCTCTTCTGGAAAGAAAAGCATATCATCTTTAAAAGAGATAAGATGAAGTTTACAATTTACCTTTTTAAAAGAGTTTTCAAGAGTGTCTTCGTTTCTTCCTGCATCAAAGATATTCATAGTTTTACAAATATACAAATAACACAAGGGGTCAAAAACTTTTGGAAAATTGTATGCGTTGTATTCCAAATATCTTTCAATCTCAAATCTTCCAAAGAGCTCATACAATCCATCTGTTCTAGAATAATCTCTTCCAAACTTTTTATTAAATAATCCTGGACTTAAATATGCTATTAGTCCTGCCATTCTTCCTATTGCAAGACCTGGTAATCCAGAAGCTTCTAAATCATTTTTTTTATAAAAGCCATCTTTAAAGGCTTTGTCGTGTCTGATTGATTCTATTGCTAGTTTATTTATAGCTATTGCCCAAGGTCTTGTGTATGCTGTTGTTGCCATTGCAAATACATGTTCTGCAAAATCTGGTTGCTCTATAGAGTAGCAAAGAGCTTGCATACCACCCATACTTCCACCTATAACTGCTTTTGCTTTTGTGATACCTAAGCTTTTATAAAGTCTCATTTGAGCTTTTACGATATCTGATACAGTTAAAACTGGGAATTTCAGTCTATACTCTTTTCCTGTTGAAGGATCTATACTCAAAGGGTTTGTAGAACCAAAGGTACTACCAAGGTTATTTGAACAGATTACAAAATATTTTCTTGTATCTATAGCTTTTCCATCACCTATGAACTTATCCCACCAACCAGGTTTTGCTTCATCTGCATATCGTCCTGCTGCATGGTGGCTTCCTGCTAAGGCATGGCAAATCACTATTACATTTGATTTATCTTCGTTTAATTCACCATATGTTTCATAAATAAGTTCATAAGATTCTAGTAGTCTTCCACTTTCTAAATATAGCGGTTCTTTAAATTTTGCAACTTTAGTTTCGATTTTCAATTTTAGTCCATTTGTAAAAAAGTTTTATTATCTAAGTGGGCAATAATACCCAAAGATGGCTAAATAAGCATTTAATTTATAAAATCTAAATCTAATTGTTCCATAGGAGTTTTCATAATATCTTGCCAAGCAGTACTTGGTTGCCACTCATTAAAAATATCAAGATTTATCTCCTCAAAAGGTGTTTGAAAGATATATTTATGGTAAACATACATAAAAGCAGAAACCCTATAATTTTTCATACAATGAACCCAAACTTTTTTATCTCTTAAAGAATATAAAAGATGTAAAAAATCGTTTAGATTTTTTAGTGTTGGTGTTTCAAAATCAACTGGTATATGAAAATAGTTCATACCTAAACTTGTTACAATATCATCTTCATTTTCAAGTCTATTCTCACTTGTAGCAAGTGCAAGATTTATCACCACATCAAAATGACTTGCAGCTATTAAATCAAATTGCTCTTTTGTTGGCTGTCCTGAAGTAAAAAGTTTGTCGTTTACTTTTATTAGATTTATGATTGTTTCCAAGTTTTGCCTTTGTATTGTTTAAATACATTATAAAACCTATTACTAAAAAAAATTCTTAAGTTATAAATCTAAGTTCTCATAATATAATTTTTGTATTTACATAAAAGGAGTTCTTATGAAAAAGATTTTGTCTTTTTTAGTGTTGTTGTCTTCTGTTTTATTTGCTACACAAGGTTTTGTAACATATAGTGTTGATGGGAAAGAATATGAAGGATATTATAGTTCTCCATCCAAAAGTGCACCTCTTGTTTTTATGGTACATGATTGGGATGGTTTAACTGATTATGAAGTAAAAAGAGCTCAAATGCTTTATGATTTAGGTTATGCAACATTTGCAGTTGATTTATATGGAAAAGGTGTTCGACCTACTGCTTTAGAAGATAAAAAAGCTCTTACATCTGGACTATACAAAGATAGAGAAAAAATGAGAAAACTTCTAAATGCTGGACTAAAAGAAGCTAAAAACTTAGGAGCAAATGTAAATAACTCTATAGGTACTGGTTATTGTTTTGGTGGCGCTGCTATATTAGAGATGGCTCGTTCAGGGGCAGATTTAAAATCATTTATACCTTTTCATGGAGGTCTTGCTACACCTAAAGGTCAAGATTATTCAAATATAAAAGGTAGTGTTGTTGTATTTCATGGTACTGCTGATAAAGTAGTGCCTATCCAAGATTTTGCAGACCTAGCACAACAACTAGAAGAAAGAAAAATCCCACATGAGATGATAACATATAGTGGAGCGCCTCATGCATTTACAGTATTTGGCTCACCTAAATATCATGAAAAAGCTGATAAAAGCTCTTGGAATAGATTTATTGAAGTTTTAGATGAAACTTTAAAATAATACTAAGGTACACAATAATATTTGTGTACCTTTTTTCATCTTTTAAATATTCTTAAAAATTTTTCATAAGTTAATTAAACTTAATTAAATTTATCAAATATATTATATAATCCATTTTTATATTGAATATAAGATTTTTTTATTTAGATAGGAAGAGATATGGCACAATTAGAGATATATCAATTAGTTAATATTTTAGGATTTGTTTTAGGATTAGTACTTGGTGCAATTGCACAAAAGAACCAGTTTTGCTTTAGCGGTTCTATAAAAGATTATATACTTACAAAATCTACTATGAGAGGTTCATCTGTTATTATGGCAATAATAGTTGCTATAATCTCAACAACAATTATTGCCTCTATTTATGAGATTGATTTGACTGAATCAAACTACTACAGGAACAATATAAACTATTTTTCTATCATATTTGGTGGATTATTGTTTGGTGTAGGTATGATGCTTGCTGATGGGTGTAGCAATAGACATCTAATTAAATTTGCACAAGGTGATATTCACTCTTTAGTAGTTATTGTGTTTACAGGTATTTTTGCTTTTGCTACAGCAAAAGGTTTTAGTAGAGGTTTATTTGAACCAATTACAAATAATCAAACCTTGATTGAATGGTCTTCTTTTTTAGGAAATATCACTATGAATATCTATGTAGTTGTAGGTATTTTAGTAGCTTTATTATATTTTTTAGTAAAAAAAGCAAATAGACTTATCTCTTTATGGGATGGGGTTTTGATGGGATTAGGAGTTGCTGTTGCTTGGTATATTACAGGTGTCTTAGGAGCAGAAAGTATAGAAAGAATTGTTGATTTGGAAGCTTTATCTTATGTATTTCCTACAGGTAAAACTTTAGAACTTTTTATGAACTATCAAGCTTATGATTTAAGCTTTTCTGTTTGCTTAGTATTAGGTGTTTTAGCAGGAGCATTTTTGATGTCAAGAATAAACAGAAGATATAGCTTTGGATGCACATCAACAAAAGGTCAGAAAAAACTTCAATACAATATGATAGGTGGAGCACTTATGGGATGTGGTGGTGTTTTATCTATAGGATGTACTGTTGGACAAGGATTAAGTGGTCTTTCTACACTAGCTTTTGCTTCTGCTGTTGCTATCTTGTCAATTTTTACATCTGCAACAATAACTGCACTTTGGTTAAACAAAAAAAGCCAACTTCCAATGTGTTTTATTTTTGAATGGAAAGATAATACTCCTGACTATCATATTTAATTACATTTTGAAATTTTATTGCATTTTGATATATTTTGTGATAGAATTTCAATATGTTTTTACACTTAGATTTAGACTGTTTTTTCGTATCAGCGCATAGAACCCTTGATAAAAGTTTAGAAAATATTCCAGTTGCAGTGGGAGGAAGAAGCAACTTAAATATTTTTTCAACAGCAAAAGAGAAAAGGGAAATAAGCCAAAATAGTGGTTCCTTTGTAAGCACTATTCTCACAAATGAAGGTCAAAAAACTTTTCAAGAATATTTTGTAGATGAAAATGGCAAAATAAGAGGTATCATAACAACAGCTTCATATGAAGCAAGAGCTTATGGCGTTAAAACAGCCATGAGTGTAAATGAAGCATTAAAGCTATGCCCAAACTTAAAAATGGTACCGCCAAACTATCCATTGTATCATGAATTATCCCATAAACTTTTTATACTCTTACAAAATGAAATCCCCCTAGTAGAACAATTTTCTATAGATGAATTTTTTGGAGATTTAAGAGGATATATAAAAGAGGATGAAGTGGAAGAGTTTGCTTTTAAGCTTAAAAGAAAGATAAAAAAAGAGTTGGATTTACCTATATCTATAGGGATTGCTCATTCTAAATATTTATCTAAACTGATAACAGAATATGCAAAACCAAATGGAGTAAAATATATCTCAAAAGAGTGTATTAAAAATTTTACAAGAGATATCCCTATTGAAAACTTTCCAGGTATTGGAAGAGCTTATCAAAAAAGATTAAAGGGTTATGGGATAAAAACTTTAGGTGATATTGAAAAGAAAAAAGAGTTATTTTATTCTTGGAAAAAGCCTGGTATTGAGTTATATAACAGAGTTTGTGGAATCAATGATACAAATATAGTTTTACAAAGAGATAAAAAATCTATAGGTATAGGCAGAACCTTTGATCCTATCTATGATAGAAATGAATTAAAAAGAAGAGTAATAATTTTATCAAGATATTTAAGCTTTTTAGTAAAAAAAGCAGAAGTCAACCCTCAAACTTATGCAATAAAAATAAAATATGAATCAAAAATAAAATCAAAAGCTTTTATAAATGTAAATAGAATTTTCAATGAAAGTGATTTTAAGTTTAATATGCAAAAACTTTTTTTACACAATGACACACACCGCTCACACGGTGTTATTCAACTAAACCTTACAGTATATAATTTTTCAAATCCAAAAGATTTTACGTACAATATCTTTGAATATGAAAACGATGTAAAAAAAAGAGAATTATCAAATCAGATACAAAAACTAAGGGATAAATTTGGTATTGATATTATTAAAAATGCCTCTGAATTAAAAGAAAATAAACCTTCAAAATAGAAAAAATAACTAATTTTTTCAGTTAATCTTAAATTAAACTTAGTAGTAATAGAATAATAATAAGGAAAACTATAAGGAGTAAATTATGCAAGTAAATAACAATGTTCAACTTGATCAGAGTCCTTATGTCAATTTAAATCAATCTTTAAATAGGATTGCTACAGGTTTAGAGATTACTAAAGCATCAGATGATGCTTCATCGTTAGCTATATCTGCTAACTTAACTGCTGAATCAAATGCTGTTTCACAATCAATTGATAATGCAAACAGTGCAATTGCTTTAACTCAAATTGGAGATCAAGCAATATCTGAGCAATCAAATATTTTAGATACAGTAAAAGAAAAACTTTTACAAGCATCAACCGATACAACATCACAAGATGGTAGAGACGCTCTGTTAACTGAGATAAAAGATTTATTGAAAAACTTTGACAATATTGCTAGTAGTACAAATTACAACGGTGAAACACTACTACAAAATGCAGCTGATGACCAAAGTGCAACAAATGGTCAACAATTTCAATTAGGTTCTTCTAGTGAAGATATTATTGAAGGTGGAAGTGTACAATCAAATACTTTAGGTGTAGGATTAAGCAATTTATTAAATCAAGACGCTTCAACTTTTGATGCTTCAACAGCTAGAAGTTATTTAGACCAAGTTGACAATGCAATTAATACAGTAAATGATTTTAGAGCAGATTTTGGTTCAACGCAAAATCAACTTCAAAGTTCATCTACTAATCTTTTAACTCAATATACTCAAACAAGAGAGTCTAGTTCGATATTAACTGATATTGATTATGCAAAAGAGGTTTCAAATTTTAGTAAACAAAATGTTTTAGCACAAGTTGGTGCTTATGCTGCTGCACAATCAAACAATATTAATCAAAACGTAGTAACTAGACTTTTATCTTAAGAGGAGTTTTTTAACTCCTCTTATTAAAAATCTATTGTGTGAGTGATTCGAACCCTATTTAAAGGTCTATCAGTAATTTTAAAGTGTTCAGTACCTTTATAAGTAAAGTAGTTTTTATATCCTGTTATAACTTTTCTTTTTACACCTCTATCATGAACAGTATAACACTCTGTCGTAGTAACATATCTATCATCGTCATAATAAGAAGCATTTGGTCTATAGTTATTTCTAACCTCATGAGCTACTTTAGCACCAAGTAATCCACCAACAATTTGTGCTGCAACTCTACCATTTCCTTTGCCAACTTGACTTCCAATTACGGCACCTGCTGCAGCTCCTATTAAACTATCTACCCCTAAAGAATCATCATGATTTAAATAATATCCATTATCATAACTTGTGACTTTTTTTCTAACTTCCCTACACTCTTTGTGTGGATTTCCCCTATCATAAACATATTCATAAATAGGTTGACTATAAGTTACCTTTGCAAAATCATAATATCTGTTTTCTCCTGCAAATAAAGAAGTAACTAAAAATATAAGTAATAAAGATAACTTTTTCATAATAAATCCTTTTTTTAATTTTCTTTATTATTTTAAAGAAGCTATATGATTTGCAATAGCTTTAATATCATCATCAGAAAGACGAGCAACTTGACCTTTCATCACACCTTTCATAGGTCCTCCGTAAGATCCATCTTTATATCCATGTAAAGCTTTTTCAACTTTTGCAGCATCCCAACCTTTTATAACTTGTGATTTTCCAAGAGCAGCTTTTTCTCCATTTATACCATGACAAGTTGCACATGCTTTAAATAAAGTTGCACCGTCACTTGCAAATAATCCAGTTGCTCCTAAAAGTGCTAATCCCATTATAATTTTTGTAGTTTTCATCTTATACTCCTTGATTTTTATAGAAGAAGTATAAAAACTAATTGTGAATTGATTGTGAATGATTTGTAGAATTTATTTTAATTTTCCAAAAACTTTGTATTTTTCCCAATATATATCTAAGGCTTCTTTTAATTTTTTGTTATCTAGTTTAGTAGGTTTTTTAACTCCAAACCTTTTTATAAAGGCTTCTGGCATAATTGTTGTTTTTACTGATGGCTCTTTTAGATAGTTAAACATAGCCTCTTTAACATTTTTTTCACTACTATATTTTAAAAGATATCTATAAAAATACTTATCAATTGATACAGGAAGTTTATCATGACAAGATACACAATTCTTTTCATAAATATCTGCATTTAAAAAACTAAGTATTAATAAACTAAAAAATATTATTCTTGCCATTGTATCTCCATGTTTGTCCCTTTTTTCAATTGGGAAGTAACTTTTATATTCAAATTATACTCTGAAGCTATCATAGAAACAATATTTAATCCTATCCCAAATCCCCCTACACTATTATCAAACCTTTTATATCTTTGGAATAGTTGTGCAGTTTGTTCCTCGCTCATACCTTTTCCAGAATCTTTTATACCTAAGAAACCTTTTTTTAAAGTAACACTAATAGAACCAGCTATATTGTTATATTTTATAGCATTTGATAAAAGGTTATCAATCAGTTTAGATATTTTTTTCTTATCAGAATATATAGTTATATCTTCTTCAATATCAATAGATATAGTTATTTTCTTTACTTCTGCTAATATTTTAAAATACTCTACTCTTTGCTTCACAATAGAAGATAAATCTAAAATTTCATTTTGTGAAATAATTTTATTGTTTAGCGTCAAAAAGGTCAAATCTTCATAGATATTCGAGATAGTTTTTGCACCTATATCAATTCTTTTTATTTTTTTTGCCAACTTTTCATCCAGTTTACTTGTATCAATCATCTCAACATTTGTAATTATTGCAGAAACAGGAGTATTTAATTCATGGGTTGTATCTTTGATAAATCTATCAAGTAGATGCAAAGAATCTCTCATAGGTTTTAAAAATAGTTTTAATAAAAAATACCCAATAAATGTCATAAAAATAAAAGCTAAAATAACAAAAATAAAAATCTCTTTTTTTAAAGTTTCTAACCAAAGGTTATTACTTGGTATTTCTAAAACTACATATTTAGCCCCTAAATAGTATGACTCTGGTTCTTTTATAAAATGAATTTTTGATTCTGTTGTATAAATCACTTTATCCAAATGCAAATCATTTGATTCAAGTGTTGAAAAAATAAGTTTTTTATCACTATCATAAATAGCAGAATTAAACTTTTCATCTCTTGGATAAAACTTATATTTATCAAAATTGATATGCAAATCTTTAAGTCTAAAAATTAAATCATTTGAATACTCTTGTAAGATAATTCTTTTTTCTTGAAGCATTAAGTTTTTTTGAAAATTAAAATACATAAAAGAGATAAAAAAAAGTATAACTATAGTCAAAAAAGAATAAAGGGATAAAAACCCTAAAAGTGTTCTTTTTTCACTTTGTGTTAAATCGATATCCAAGCTTTTTAAGACTAACAATTCTATCTTTTCCTAACACTTTTCTCAAGTTTTTTATATATGTTCTTAAAGAGTTATCACTATATTGTTCATCATAATCCCATACATAATCATATATTCTTTCATGAGCTAAAACCTGATCTTTATTTTGAAGAAAAAACTTTAAAAGTTTTAACTCTTTTAGATTTAACTGAACTACTTGCTCATCTTTTTTAAGTTCATTTGTTGTTGTATTAAAAGTGATATTATCATCTATTTTTATCTCTTCACTTTTATTTGAAAACTCCCTTTTTATAATAGTTTGTACCCTAAGAAGTAACTCTTTTAACTCAAAAGGTTTTCTTATATAATCATCACAACCACTTTGAAAACCCTCTTCTAACGAATCCATAGAGTTTAATGAAGTAATATAAATAGCTGGTGTTGTATTATCTTGTTCTCTTATTTGTTTAAGTAGTTCAAAACCGTTTAATAAAGGAACATTTACATCCAATAAAAAAAGATCAAAACTATTTTCATATATTATTTCTAAAGCTTCTTGTCCATCATATACAGGTACAACTTCAAAGCCTTGCTCTTCAAAATAATCAACAACAGTTTCACTAAGAGTTAAGTCATCTTCTAAAAGTAATAGTTTTGTTTTCATTATCTTTTTTGTTTTTTTAAATTTTCTTCATATTTTTTTCTCTCATTTTGAGACATAGTTGGCACTCTACTTTTTAACTCTTTTTCAAATTTATATCTGTTTTCTTGTTTAACATATCCCATAATAGCAATTAACTCTTGAGTACTCATCTCAGAATAGTCTTCAGCATATAAATTTGAAATTAAAAATAGATTTAAAATAATAAAAATTAAAAATTTTTTCATATATAATCTCTTCAAATATTTTTGTAATGATACCATAAAAATTGTAGAATAATCGTAAAATAAGCCTTTTATCAATGGTTTTAAAAAGAAATTTAATAAACTTTATACTAAAATCAAGCAAAAAAGAAAAGAGAGAATAATGAAAAAATTAATTACACTTTCAATACTATCAACCTTTATATTTACAGGTTGTATTGGAGGAGGAAATGAGAAGCAAGAATGGAGTGCATTAATATTTCCTGATAAAAATAATACTAAAAGAAGTAAGAAAATTGGTACTTATCCTACTTTAGAAGAGTGTCAAAAAGCATCAAAAGATGAACTTACAAAACTTGATTTAACTTCAACTGGTACGTATAAATGTGGGCTTAATTGTAAATATCATGAAGGAATGAAAATAGATATTTGCGAAAAATTAGCTGACTAATCTTCATCAAATGGAAAAGATTGATTTAAAATATATTTATAAATTACTCTTAGATAAAAAAAAATCATTAGTTTTAGGACAATTTGTAACTATAATAGGGATACTAATAAGTATTCCTATCCCTTTAATGCTTCCTGCATTAGTAGATGAAGTACTACTAGATAAACCAGATTTTTTTGTAAATACAATTGATAAATATTTAGGTATAGGTGATACATTTTATTATATAGCTATAGTAACCATAGTTGTGATACTTTTAAGAATTATACACTTTATATTTGGTGTCATTATCACAAAAATTTTTACAAATATTTCAAAATATGTAACTTATAAAATAAGAGAAAAACTTCTAAACCATCTAAAACAAGTTTGTATGAATGAATATGAAAGTTTAGGAAGTGGAGCTATCTCTTCAAATCTTATAACAGATGTTAACACCCTTGATAATTTTATTATTACAGGTGCTAGTAAATTTGTATCATCTGTATTAACATTGATTGCAGTATCTATTGTAATGATTGCAATTCATCCTATTTTAGGTTTAATGATTTTATTTATACAACCTATTATTATAATACTTTCAAAAAAAATCTCTGCACAAGTTGGAACACTAAAAAAGATAGAAAATAAATCCATTGAAGAGTTCCAAGATAATATCTCAGAATCATTGGAACTATTTGGACAAATAAAAGCTAGCAACAAGGAAAACCTCTTTTTTAATAACTCAATAACAAAAGCAAAAAATATACAACAAACCTCAAATGAGTATAGTTATAAAAGTGTAGCTTTTGAGAGATTTTCTTTTACTATCTTTTTAATTGCATTTGAAGTTTTAAGAGCCAGTGGATTGGTTATGGTTGCTTATAGTGATTTAAGTATTGGTATGATGTTTGCTATGTTTGGATATATTTGGTTTATTATGACACCTGTGCAAGATATTTTATCTATTCAATACTCTTACTCCACTGCAAATGCAGCAATTGATAGACTAAATAAAATTTTACAATTAAATGTAGAAAAAAATGGATCAAAACAATTAAATAAAATCAATAATGGAATAAATATAGTTTTAGAAAATGTATCATTTTCTTATAATGAATCAAAAAAAGTATTAGAAAATATAAGCTTATCTATAAATGCAGGAGAAAAAATAGCTTTAATTGGAGCAAGTGGAAGTGGGAAAACTACACTAGCACAAGTTATTGCAACCTTTTATACTAAACAAAGTGGAGAGATACACTACAATAATATAAGTGTTGATGAAATAGATAAACAATCATTAAGAGATGAACTATTTTTAGTATTACAAATGCCAATTTTATTTAACAATACATTAAAATTTAATATTACAATGGGTAGAGATATTAGTGACGAGAAAATTTTCAAAGCTTTAGAGATTGCACAACTTAAAGAAACTGTTGAAAAGATGGAAAATGGTCTTGATACAATAGTTGGGAAACATGGTATACGATTAAGTGGTGGTCAAAGACAAAGATTATCAATAGCAAGAATGATTATATCAAATCCTTCAATTGTCATATTTGATGAATCAACCTCTGCTTTAGATGTTCATACAGAAGCAAAGCTATTTAATGCCCTTGAATCTATTTTAAAAGAAAAAACAGTGATAACTATAGCCCATAGATTAAGTACAGTAAAAAATGCAAATACAATATATGTTTTAGATAATGGCAAAATTGTACAAAGTGGAACCCATGAAGAATTAGAAGATGAAGAGGGACACTATTTGGAATTTATTAAAAAGCAGTTAATCTAATGATTTACTACCTTAGTTTAGAAGATTTACAAAATAAAGAGACTTTAGAAAAATATATTTACCCTAATATGAAAGAAAACTATTATTGGAGTGATGATTATTCAACTGAATTTTATATTCAAGCAGCAAAATGTGGGTTTATTACAACCTCTATGTATTATCAAGATAAATTTATACTACTACCTGAAATTCAATTCGAATATGCTGTTTTAGAGTTTGATGAGATTAAAATACCTAAAAAAGTAAAAAAATTAATCAATAAACAAGAATATAGTTTTTCTATAAATAAAAGATTTAATGAAGTTTTAAAAAGAATAAATGAATATCATAAAGATTCTTGGTTAAACAATGATTATATAACAATTTTGAATAATATATACAATTATAATACTACAAAAGAAAATTTTGAATTAATGAGTATAGAAATTAGTGACAAAAAAAACAATTTTTTAGTTTCTGGAGAGATTGGATATAAAATTAATTCAAACTATACTTCCCTTACAGGATTTACTACAAAAGACAAAAAATATAACAATTGGGGAAAGCTTCAATTAGTTCTTTTAAATGAATATTTAAAAAATAACAACTACAAATACTGGAATTTGGGTCATCCACAATTAGAATATAAAATTGACTTAGGAGCTAAGGTTTTATCTAGAGAAATATTTCTTGAAAAATTTGGTATAAAATAATAATAAAATAACCATCATTTTATTATTTCTTAAAGTTTAATAAGAATTGTCTCATAATTGTCTCAATTTAAGGTTACTTTTATAATAGATTATGTTATAATTACAAAAAAAATGAAGGGTAAAATTATGAGCAGTAATATTAGCATTGATTTAACTAAAGAGATGGAAAGATTTCTTAAAAGTAAATCTAAAGAATTTAATTTAACTATTGAAGATACATTGGTTGAACTAATTAACCAACAAATTGACAGTAGAATTGACTTAGAAAAAGGTTTCTATTACGATAAAGTACTAAAAAAAGTATTTGATAGAAAAAATGTTGATGTAGGGTTAACAAAAACTCAAATGAATATTTTTCATACATTGTTAAAAAGTAGAGGTAACATTGTAGATGTTGAAGTAATAAAAAAAGCAGCATGGAAAGATAAAAATACTTCTATTTTTACATTAAGAAATATGATTAAACAAATTAGAGATAAAACTTACTATGGGCTAATCAAAAGTCATTCAAGTAGAGGATACTCTGCAGGTTTTTAATCATCTTTAGTCTCCTTAAGGAGACTAAAAAATAAATATAATTTAATTTTCACTACTGTAAAATTCCTCATTGGTGAATCTATCATCATTTTTATTATTCGTAATTTTTCTTTTTAAAAATAATATAAACTCAATCAAAATTAGTCCACTAACTGTAAAAATAATAATATTAAGAATAAAGTTTAAACTAAAAATCTCATCCACAGGCATAAAAAACCTTTATAATTTAATTGGAAAAATATTATCATATTTTTGTCTCAACTTTGTCTCAACTTATAATTTTTATTATATTTTGTGATTTTTGTATTTTTTTACCCATCGTTTAAAAAGTCTATGCGTTTGAATATCTAGTTGAAATTCTTTTTTATTTACAATAGATTCAACTAATAAATAAGCTAAATATGGTGAAAGGACATATCCTCTTCCACCTACTCCATTTAGTACATACAAATTTTCTATTTGTGATAGCATTTTGTCTTTTACAAAAGAACCATTAACCAAATGGGGAAAGTTATCTAAAGTTTTTTTTGAATCAATCAACTTACCAACCATTGGAAAATAATCAACACTTGATGCCCTTGGACCAATTTTTATATCAAGCAATTCAATATTTTCTAAAGTTTTAATATTATTTGCCAAGCTTATAAGCTTTTTTCTGTCATCTAAGATTAAATCATTTGTATATGTATCATGGGAAAAATTATCTAGTCCTAGCTTTTTTAAGCAATGGTTGCAAATATTTAAATCACACTCTATTCTATTGTGAGTTGCACCAATGGATGTTATATAACCATTTTTTTCTTTTACAGGTGTTGAATGGGACAAAGAACAATCTTTATGATAATTTTTTGTGGTTTGAGTTGATGTAAATATATCGATTTTTTGACCCCATACAGCTCTAATATTAAAATATTCCTCTTCTATCAAAGAGATATCAGCTCCAGTAGTCAAAATAATATTTTTTGCTTTAAATTCATCATTTATTAACCAAAAGTTTTCATATTTTTCTATTTTTATAACTTCATATTGGAATAAAGTCTCAACCTCTTTTGATAAATATTTACAAATATTATAAGAATTTACTTGTGAGCCAATTTTAAAATAGTAACCATTTTCCATCTCTTCATAAGAAAAATCCATAAAAGGGATATATGTTTCAAACTTATCTCTATCTTCTTGATTTTTGGGTATTCTTACTACTCCACAATTTGTAATCTCTGTTGAAATATTCTCTAAATAAAAATTTGTTGAAAACTTTAAAGCATCTGTAACCAAATCTTTAAATTTATTTGGTTTTCCTAAAAGTGGAGATAAAAAAGCTCCAGCAGCACCACTTGCACCTTGTGCTAAATCACAATTTCTATCAATAAGCAAAACAGAATCTGAATATTTTGAAAGAAAATATGCAGTACTACATCCAGCAATTCCAGCTCCAACTATAATATAATCATACTGCTTATACATCTTTATTTATCTCTTTTTGAAGTTGAAAATTTGGTCTCCAATACCCTCTTCCACCTCTAAGACTTACACATTTATGGTTTGGGAATCTTTTTTTATAGTAATCTAATCTTTCTTTTGTAGTTTTGCCAGTATCACAATAAAATACAAATACAGTACCTTCAGGCATTTTTTCCATTTCATATGGATTATATGTGATTGTTTCTATATTATCAATAGGTTTTAATATCGTATCAACTAAAACCACTTCTATACCTTGTTTTTCAAGTTCTATTATATTTTTATATAACTCTTGCTGAGTCCATTCATCTTTATTAAACATAAAAGAATAATTACAAAATATTTATTAAAGTAAGTTAAAATAAAAATAAATCTTAGTCAATATGACTCAAACTATTTCACTATAAATACCTCTAAATAATTATGATTGCTAAAAATTATTTAAAACTTGATTGACAATGACTCAACTTTTTGATAAAATATTAACTTAAATAAATAGAATAAATTATTAGGATTATAAAAATGGCAAAAAGTTTATATGAAACATTAGAAATAAATGAATCTGCATCAGCAGATGAGATAAAAAAAGCATATAGAAAACTTGCAAGAAAATATCACCCTGATGTAAATAAAGACCCTAATGCTGAAGAAAAATTTAAAGAGATAAATGCAGCATATGAGGTTTTATCAGACCCTGAGAAAAAACAACAATATGATCAATTTGGTGATTCAATGTTTGGAGGTCAAAACTTCCACGATTTTGCAAGAGGACAAGGTGCAGGCGTAGACTTAGATGAGATTCTAAGACAAATGTTTGGTCAAGGTGGTTTTGGTGGTGGAGGATTTTCATCATCTGGATTTAGTGGCTTTGGCGGATTTAATGGAGGATTTAATGAACCCAATTTAGATACTCAAGCTCAAATAACTATTGCATTTGATGTATCGATATTAGGTGGGAAACAACATATATCTTTAAATGGAGAATCATTTGATATCAAAATACCCGAAGGGATAAAAGATGGTCAAAAGATTCGTGCAAAAGGCAAAGGAAAATCGTATCAAGGTAAACGTGGAGATTTAATTATTAAAATAAATGTTGCACAAAGCCCTGAGTATACAAGAGATGAAAATACTTTAACAAAAGTTTTCGATATACCTTTAAAAACTGCACTTTTTGGTGGAAAAGTTGAGATAAAAACTCTTCATAAAGACATTACGCTTAAAATTCCTCAAAATACAAAGGAAAACCAAAAATTTAGAGTAAAAGAGTTAGGTGTATTAGATAGAAATAGTGGAGTTAAAGGTGATTTATATCTAAAAGCAAATATTGTATTACCTAAAGTTGAAGATTTAGATGAAGATCTACGAACACTATTAGAAGAGAAGTTACCTGAAACAGTATAAAAGGAGTAATTATGGATAATAATGCATACAATGAACCTGTTTATCTAATTTCAGCAGTTGCAGAGATTTTAAATATACATCCCCAAACACTAAGACAATATGAACGAGAAGGTTTAATCAAACCTTCTCGTACAAATGGAAAAATAAGATTATATTCTCAAAGAGATATTGACCATATTAAGTATGTATTAACACTTACAAGAGAATTAGGTATAAATCTTGCAGGAGTTGATTTAATACTTCAATTAAATGATAAAATAACTGCTCTTGAAGAAGAAGTTGAATCATATAAAGGCAAATTAAAAGATGTAAATAAATTTGGTATCGTGCCAAATTCAAAAGCATTGGTTATTAAAAAAAGTTCTTATGATATAGTGATATTTGAAGAGTAATAAATAAAATCTAACTATAAGTTAGATTTTATTGAGGAACGATTTGATATTGAACCTTATAATCTCTCATTAAAGGTGGAACATCTAAGAAATTTTCATCATCCATTGATAGTTTTTGAGGACTATCTTCATTCTCTTTTGTTTCAACTTCTGGAGATAAGTTTTTAGATTCAAACCCAGTTGCTACTATAGTTATTTTTACTTCATCAGTTTCTAAAGTATTATCTGAAGTTGTACCGAAAATAATCTCTGCATTTGAATCAATAGTATCATGAATTCTTGACATTACATCATTTATAGCAAAAAGTGATACTTGCGGATGAATATTAAAATGGATTAAAATACCTTTTGCTCCACTAAGTGATACTTTATCTAAAAGTGGAGATTCAATTGCATTTTCTAAAGCTCTTTGTGCTGCATTTTCCCCTTTGGCTTTACCAATACCCATTAGAGCCATACCTCTATGTTGCATGATTGTTTTTACATCTGCAAAGTCAGTATTGATATCTGAATTTCCTGGGTTTAAGATAACTTCACTCATACCATTTACAGCTTGATAAAGAATATTATCAATAATTTTAAAGGCATCTTTCATACCTACATTTTCATCAATAATCTCTAATAATCTATCATTTGGAATTACAATAATTGAATCACTAACTTTTTTAATCTCTTCTAATCCAAGATTTGCTAAACCAGCTCTTTTTTTACCTTCCCAAGTAAAAGGCTTAGTTACAACAGAAACAGTAAGAGCACCTATCTCTTTTGCTGCTTTTGCAATAATTGCAGCAGCACCTGTACCTGTTCCACCACCAAGACCTGCAGCAATAAAAACAATATCTGCACCTTTTAATGAATTTTTAATATCTTCATAACTCTCAACTGCCGAATCACGTCCAACCTCAGGTTTCATACCAGCCCCAAGACCTTTTGTAAGTTTAATACCTAATTGGATTTTTTTGGGTGCCTTTGAGATATGAAGTACTTGCATATCAGTATTTGCCGCAATCAAATCTATCTTATGAGTTCCCTCATTTATCATATGGTTGACCATGTTACAACCACCACCACCAACTCCAATTACTGAAATTTTAGCTACATTATCCGACAACGTTTGATTTGGCATTTCCACTTTTATATCATCCACCTTAAATAAATTATCATTCATCAAAACCACTCCGTGATCATATTCCAGATTCTTGATACTCCTTTACCTTTTTTATCTTTTGATATAGTAGGTAAAATAGTTGTATTTGTATTACCTTTAATTATTCCATCATCTGCTCTTATTTTTTGTTCTTTTTGTGCAGTTTTAGGTTTAATTTGTTCACTTGTTGATATAAGTTCTTCATTTACAGATGGTGTATCTTCTATTTTAACTTTCATCATCAAGTTTTTATTTGAATCTAGTTCAAAATTTCTATTTGGCTCTAAAGAGTATAATAAAAGACCAACTATAGTTGCCATCTTTTCATCTTCAAAACTCATATATCCATTTTTGATATTTATTGGCGTAGAAATTTTTACAGGTAAGTTATCAAAAATCAAAGTTGCCAACTCTTTCATTCCTGTAAGTTTCGACATACCACCAGTTATTACAATCCCTGCTCCCAAGTTTTCATGAATTCCACTTTTTTTAAGAGAGTTTTTCACTAAAACTAATGTTTCTTCAACTCTTGCATGAATAATTGTTTGTATATGTTCTAAAGAAACTTCAGATGAGTTTTTTTCATCCCCTATTCTTGGAGTTCTAACTTTTTTATTTGCTAATTCTTCTGAAGTTTTTAAAAGATCACCATATTCTGTTTTGATTTTTTCAGCTGCAATTGGTGGAGTGTGTAACATAACAGATAAGTCATTTGTTATATGGTGTGACCCAACAGGTACAAAACCATTATAAATAAGAGAACTTCCTTTGTAACATGAGTATTCTGTTGTAGTATCACCCATATTAATTACAGTTGCCCCAAAATTCTTTTGTTGTTCATCTAATATTGAAATTGCAGAAGCATAAGCATCTAATACAAAATTATTTACACTTAAACCTGCCATTTTAAAAGCTGATTTGATATTTGTCAATGCAGTTTTTTTAGCAGTAACAATAAAAACAGAGGCTTCAAGCCTAGAACCATTCATATTAAGTGGATTTTCAACATCTGCTGAATCATCAATTTTAAAAGATAATGGTACCACATGAATAACTTCATATTCTGGAATTATTGTAGCATTATACAATGCCATTTGAAGAACTTGATTTATTTCGCTTTCTGTAATCAATCCATTTGGTACATTTACACTACCAGAACTTCTAACACCTTTTGTATATGCTCCTGATATAGATACAACAGTCGAATCAATAGGTTCTGTTGTATTTTTTTTAGCTATAAATACCGCCTCTTTTATGCACTTAGATGCAACTTCAATATTTGAAATCACACCTTTGTTTATACCTTTACTTTTAGCAGAACCTGTTCCTAAAATATTGATTTTATATTCTAAATTATTTCTTGCTATTACTGCTATTATTCCTGACGAACCAATATCAATTGCTAAAAGAGTTTTATTCAATTATTACTCCTCAAACTTTAAATCTGATTGAACTTCATATCTTTTTTCTAAATTTTTTACTAAATTATTCATAAGTTCTTGATTTAATAGATTATTTAAAGTAGATTTTACTGCCTCATCTTTTTTATCATCATATGTTGCAAATCTTGTATCATGAATCTCATATAAAACCACTTTATCCCCTATAGAGATTTTACCTTTTTTCTCTGTACTTGAAAAAAGTTTATTTAAAAATGTCGAAGCTTCATTTTGATTTAAACCTACTATTTTATCAAATGAACCTCTTGATACATAACCAATATTTTTACCTTTAAACTCTTTTAACTTTTCTGTAGCTTTTTTCTCTAAAGCTATTGATTTAGCTACTTCATTATAATCTTTTGAAACCATATCTTTAGCTTCTTCAAAAGTTAAAGTTTTTGGAACTATTTTATTAGTCATTTTAATAGTAATATATTTTCCATCCATTAAAATTGGTTTTAATATATCTCCTGGAACCATTTGTAAAATTTTTTGATTGTCCTCTACAGTAAATGGTAACTCTTTTTCAAGATAGTTTTTAGTTTGTGTAAACTTCTCTTCACCATTTTTAAGTTTGATATATTTTTTAAGAGCTGTAGTTCTAGTTTCATTTTCATTTAAAACTTTTATAATATCAGCTTTTGCTTCTTCTAAAGTTTTGATTTTTCCATCTTCTTTTTTATAATCTGTTTTAAAATCATTATAATGTTTTGCTATCTCTTCATCACTAAAATTTTTCTTAGAGATTGAGATTTCATCTATTTGAAGTTCTACTGATGGCTCTGATTTATAGCTATCTTTATTTGTATTCCAATAATTTTTTAAATCTTCATCTTTAATTGTAACAGTTAAATCATTTGAATTTAAAACCTCAATAGAGATTTCATCTTCTGAAAATAATAATTCATTTAAATTTTTGATTTCATTACTATTTGCTTCAACGTTAAACAATGATTCAACTTTTTGTAAAAGTAAATCTCTTTTTATTGAAGCTTCAAAATCTGTAGGTGTCGTTCTATTTTGTTGTAAAACTTTTACATATGTTTCTTTATCAAACTTACCATCTTTTTTAAACGCTTCATATTTTACTAATTGTTTTGCAATCTCTTCATCAGTAACATCTAAACCTAACTCATCAGCATAAGATAATATAAGATTTTTTTGAATAACTAAAGTGTATGCTGCATTTTTTAATTTTAATTTATCAGCCATCTCTTGATTGAACTGATCTCCAAACATACGTGAATATTGATTGTATAAATTTGAGTATTCATTTTGGTACTCTGTAACAGAAACTTCTCTATCTCCTACAACAGCTACAGCTCCACCTTTTGAACCATAATCATAAGAACCCCAACCAACAAAACCTGCTCCGACAAATGCGATAGTACTTATCCAAATAGTTATTACAAGCCATTTTTTGTGTCTTTGCATCCAAGTTATCATAAAATATTACCCTTTTAAAAATTTTAGATATATTACTTAAAAGTTACTTTTAAATAGGTAAAAGTAATTGTTAAATGGATTAAATTTCTTTAGATAACAAATCGTTTATTACAGATTCTCTTTTAGTTGTTTCAATTCTTTTGCATGCAGTTTTAAAAGCTTCCTCTTCCCCTACTATAAAACACATCTTTTTTGCTCTAGTAATTGCAGTATAAAGAAGCTTTGTATTATGCATAATATAATGGGAAAAACTCATAGGAATAAGTGCATTTTCGTATTCCATACCTTGTGTTTTATGAATAGTTAAACAATATGCAAGACTAAGCAATGAAGCTAAATCATCAAAATCATAAAATACAACCATATCATCACTAGGATATAAAACAATACACTGATTTTCTTCAAAATCTAGCTTAATTATAAGCCCTAGCTGACCATTGAAAACTCTTTTTTCCATAAACTCTGTTGAACCTGTTTTATACATCTGCATTGTTTGAGCTTTCATATTTTCATTTTTAGTATGAATAACTTTATCACTCATTTTATACTCATAAAGTTTTGTTTTGTACCCTTTTGCTTTTACATGATTAAAAAGTGTTTGTAATTGCATATTTAAATTTTCTACACCTAAACTTCCTGCTTTCATTGGGGTTATAACTTGAAAAAGTGTTAAGGCTTTAGATATTTTTTTCTCTTTTATAAAGTCATAATATTTTTGTATAAAATGGGAAGATATATTTAAAATTGTATTTAAAATATTTTCACTAATTTGTGCTCTTAGATTTGAAAATTCACTTTTTGATGCAGAGTTTTTTATAGCATAATAGTTATTTTGTGATACATCTACAAACTTAAAATCTTTATAATCCTGTTTATATTCAGGTACTTGTCCTTGTCTTATATCGTTTGCAATTACAGCAATAGCTTGATCACTACTTTGTCTATAAATTTGTTCAAGCTTACAAATTGGTGCTAAATCATGTTTTATAGCATCTGCTAAAATATTACCTGCACCAATTGCAGGAAGCTGCCCATCATCTCCTACAACAATAAATATCGTATCATCATGAATTTTTTTTGTTAAATTATAAAACATAACAGAATTTACCATAGAAGCTTCATCTAAAAGTATAACTTTATGTGGGAAAAACTCTTTATCTTCATGTTTTACAAATAAAGACTGTATTGTTGAACTATTATAACCTGTTGTATCAGATATTCTTTGACTTGCTATTCCACTTAATGCAATAGTTATAATATCATCAAAAGATACAATCTCTTCAAGTAGTTCTAAAATAGCCCTACTAGAAGTTGATTTACCTGTTCCTGCATAACCAATTAAAAACAAAGTTTTATGCCCTTGGTTTATAAGTTCAACTGCCTTTTTTTGTTCCTCATTTAATTTAAACCCTAAACTTTCCTCTTTTTTTTCAATATATTCATCAAAGGCAGATATAATTTTTGGATTTGATTCATTTTCTCTTCTTTGAAAAAACTCCAAAACTCTTCTTTCAGCAAAATACAACATAGCAGGAGATAATCTATACTGTGTTGTTTGAAATATATCTTCTTGGGCTAACATTGTTGTAACTACTTGTTCATAAAGCTCTTCTTCATTTTGAAAATGTAATGCTTCATCAAGAAGTTTAAATAGATGGGATTTATCTATTGAGGAGTTTCCATTATTGTCACAAAACTCTCTTAAAGTATAGTTTACACAAGCATTTATTCTAAACTCTGATTTTGGATCTATGCCTAAAGATTTTGCTATTTCATCTGCTCTTTTAAAACCTATACCTTTTATATTTATAAGAATATATGGATTGTCTTTTATCTTTTCAATTAAATTATCAACTTCACTAAAATGGGAATAGATTTTATTAATTAGATTTGATGTTACACCAAATTTTGATAAAAAGCTTCCTAACTCTCTTAAATGTTTAAATTTTTGCCATGAAGAAACTATTTTTTGAAGTTTTTTCTCTTTTATTCCTTTGAACTTCAAAAGTTCATGAGGTCTTTCATTTAAAATCTCAATTAACTCTTCTTCACTATATTCTTCTAAAAGCTCATGGGCAAACTTTTTACCCACCCCTTTTACAATTTTTGTTAAAAAGAAAAATAGTTCTGCTTCTTTTAGCTGCAAAGTTTGAAATTCAAATTGAACACCATATTTTTTGTGTGTAGTCCAATTTCCTGTTAGAAGTATCTCTTCTCCAACAATTTTTTCTATATCTGTATCGAAATATGTACCACAAATCTTTTGATTGTTTTCCAAAACTGCTATTGTGTATTTTGTTTCATCATTTGTGTATAAAACTTTTTTTAAGATACCTGAAAGATTAAACAGTTTCTCTTCTTGGTTAGTTTCAATCTCTTTCATTAATAGCCATCATCAAATTTTGACTTTTTATGTTTCTCTTTTTTGTAAGAACTTCTATTTTTCTCTTTTTGTAATAGATTTGCTTCTTTTAATAAAGTTGACCTTTCATTTTCAAAAGAATCTGAAGAGTTTTGAGTATATTCTAAAGTTTTATTTATAAAAGCTATTAGACCTGAGAGATATGCAGAGTTTAAATCAACAGCTTTTACCCGTTTGATATCTTCATAGTTTTTTAGTGTTCTTTCTATAAATAGGCTTTTATCAAAATTTTCTAGTTTTAATAAAGATAAAGTTCTAGTAAAAAACTTTTCTAGAACTCTTATATATCTTATTCTTAGTTGTTTTTCATGCATTATAAAATAGTATCAATATTTTCTAGTGGTCTAGCAACTACTGCTTTATCACCTTTTATAATAATTGGTCTTTCTATAAGTTTTGGGTTTTCAATCATTGCTTTTATTAAACTATCTTCATCTTCCATATCTTTTAGATTTAACTCTTTATAGATAGTTTCACCTTTTCTCATTAGCTCTTGGGGATTCATTTTTAAAAGTTTCAAAACATTTTTTAACTCTTCAAAACTTGGCGTAGTATCTAAATATTTTATAATTTGTGGTTCTATACCTTTTTCTTCTAAATATGTAAGTGCATTTCTTGATTTTGAACATCTTGGATTATGCCAGATTATAATATTTTCCAATTTTTCCCTTTAAAATTTTGGTAATTTGTCATTTAATAAATCTATCCCTAATTCTGAAAGATTTAAATGTATTTGACCTATCTTTTTTGTTTTATTATTTACAACTATTGGAGAAGCAATATCCATAGAGGAGTTAGAAACATGTGCTTGTAAAACAAATATATAATAAATAGAAACATCTTCTAAAGATTCAATCTCTAGTTTTTCTTTAAACTCTTCTGGAAATTCAAAAGCTAAAGACTTTAGAGCACCAAAACTCATCAGTCTTAATTTCACACCGGTTTCTTTTCCTTGAATCAATGAAAAAAAATCATCTAGTTTTATCAATTCAAATTCTGTTTCATTTTCACAACCATCAATAGGTACAACTACTGTATAACTCATTTTTAACCTTATTTAAAGTCAAAATTGTACAAAAAATTACTTTTCTTGTCAATTAGTTTCTCTATAAATTATGGTATACTAAACCATGATAGTTTCAAATAATAGCATACTTAACATTTTATTACCAAATGATAACAAAGCTTTAAAAGAAGTTCTTAAAGATGCTGATTCAAAAACTTTAGAAACTTTAAAAAATAGTAACAAAAATGTAAGTGATGTTTTAAAAGATTTATTTACTCAGTTAAAGACAGGAAATAAAACAAATACTACAGTAGAGAACCTTTTAAAAAATACGAATATATTTAAAGATTTAGGAAACTTTACTTCATCTGTAAAGACACTACAAAATGAGATTAAAAATAATCCAAGTCTAGAAAAATATAAACCTATTTTAGGTAGTTTTCTAAAAGATATTTCATCAATGGATGATAATTCATTAAAGGAACTATTAAATAAATCAGGGGTTTTTCAAGAGGCTAAAATAACAAATAGTTTATTATCAAATACAACATTGCCAAAAAATCTTGAAGATATATTAAATCAAATCAAAAGTTTAATAAAAAATCTACCTCAAGCAGAAATTAAAAATATTGAAAACTTAATTGAAAAACTAATACAAAACAATAAAGGTGGAAATACAACTTCTAATATTCAAAATAATTCTGATTTAAAATCTTTAATAAATTTATTGCAAAACCTTTCAAAACAATTACCAGATAAACAAGTTTTAGATTTAACAAACTTAACAAATCAATTAAAAAATATCTCATCAAATGCCCAATTAGTTGAATCAAAACTATCAAATAGTGTTGAAGGACAAATAAAAAATTTGTTAAGCCAAATAAAAGAGCAATTGCAGCCCCTTTCAAATCAACCAGAGATAAAAACAATATTAAGTAATATTGATAAAATATTAAAAACTGATACAATTAATTTACAAGATTTGAAAACTATAAGTTCATCACTAGAAACCTTAACAAAATCTAACTCTAATCCAAATCTAAATAATCTATCTAACCAACTTAAGAATTTAATTGTTAATAATGAAACTATAGAAGAAAATTTTAATTTAAGAACCTCGAAAGAAAATATACTAACACAAACAAAAGATGTACTTTTTCAACTAAAACATGAACTGCAAAATAATAAAACTATTTCAAACTCGCAAACTATACTAAAACAAATAGATAATTTGATTTTAAATAATAATCTTTTTTCGAAAAATACAGAACTTATAGAACCTAAACAACTATTAAACCAATTAGTTAATTTAGATGAAATAAAAACAGCAACAACTCAAAACTCAAATATCTCAAATCTTGTAAATAATCTAAAAGACTTAACTGACAAAATAACAAACCTTGAAAATAAAATACTATCAAATACACCAGTTGGTGAACAAAAAAATATATTAACACAAAATATAAAAGAGGCTTTAACAAGTTTAAAAAATGAACTTTTATCAAATAATGCAATTGATTCTAAAATAGCAAATCAGGTTATTGATAAACTTTTAAATATACAAAATCTATTTTCTAAAATTGAATTACCACAAGATTTAAGAGCTTTACAACAAACCATTCAAGCACAAAGTCCAAATCTTACAAACTTTCAAAGTCTATTTAGTTCCAATATAGATAATTTAATTTTGAATTTAAAAGAGGCAATTATAAACTCTTCAACAAATCCAAATAATCTAAATCTTCAACAAACTATTTTAAAAAATGTTGAAAAGCTTGAAACTCTATTAAATAACTTTCCACTTGACTCAAATAAATTAAATACAAAAGAGAGTCTTCAAAACAATATACAAAATGATTTAAAAACTGTTTTATTACAAATGCAAGATGATTTATCTTCAAAAACTGACCCTAAATCAATAGATACATTAAAGCATGTTGATAAAATGGTTACACAAATAGAATATTTTCAACTACTATCAATAAGCTCAAACAGCAATAGTGTATATATACCATTTTTATGGGATATGTTAGAAGATGGAAATATCTCTATGAAAAAATTAAATGAAGATAGATTTTATTGTGAAATAAATCTAAGTCTTAAAGAGTTTGGACAAACACAACTATTATTATCAATGTATGATAAAAATAAATTAGATTTGTCAATTTTTGCATCAAAAGAGAGCTTTAAAGAAGCAATTAGAGAGAATTTTTTTAAACTTCGAACAGCACTTAATCAAGCAGATTTAATACCTGTAAATATTAAAATTATTGATTTAAAAAAAGAAAAAGAGATAGAAGCAGTCGTAAAAAAACAAAATATCTATAATCAAGATAACTTAGATTTAGGTTTTGGGGTTAATATAAAGGTTTAGTATGGATAAAAATGAGATAAAAAAAGCAGTAGCTTTAAAATATGATATAGATATAGATAATGCTCCAAAAGTAGTTGCAAAAGGAAAAGGAGAGATTGCAGGAAATATTATAAAAATAGCCCAAGACAATAATATCCCAATCAAAAAAGATGAAGACTTGATTGAGCTTTTATCTGCAATTGATATAGAAAAAGAGATTCCACCAAATATGTATAAAGCTGTATCTGAAATTTTTGCTTTTATTTATGATTTAACCACAATACAAAGAAAAAGAAAAGAAGCCTTAGATAAGTAATACTCAATAATGATATACCCAAATAATTCCATAACAT
>NPID01004001.1_pt3 | contig 48799 bp, 46 predicted proteins | sample 8637491 | NCBI WGS metagenome assembly NPID01 (sample SAMN07420843, study PRJNA396082) | bioreactor metagenome | isolation source: sample BA6 brine-fed electro-methanogenic bioreactor BA | place: Japan: Kochi | collected 2016-06-14 | reverse complement strand
TATATCTGCCAGCAGACGCCTTCTGTTTTTTTGCACATTTGAGAAAGCTCTTCTTTTGATACATGTAAGTAGCAAACTTAAAGGTATGCACGCCCACGGCTTGACGCAAACAACGGAGAGGGAGGGATTCGAACCCTCGATACCCTTGTGAGGTATATCTGCTTAGCAGGCAGACGCCTTCGTCCACTCGGCCACCTCTCCATGTCAATAGCGGGCTTCCCTTGTATTTGCCTTTTTGGAAAAAGGGGGTACAGGGGTTGGCGAGTATGAAAGATAGATGATTGTTTTGTTGGGTCAAGGGAAAATCAGCTTTGGTGGACTTTGGATATGATTTTTTTGTAGAGGGGGGTGTTTTTGGGATTTTCGAAGAGGTTGCCTATTACAATGCCGGTTGCTCCGGATTTTATTAGGTCTTCGGCTGTTTCCGGGGTTCTGATGCCGCCGCCTGCAATTATGGGGAGGGATGAACGGGTTGACAGGTGGGCTATTGTATCGGGGGAGAGGGGGGTGTTTGCACCTGAGCCTGCTTCGAGGTATACCAGTTTCATGCCCATGTACTCTGCTGCTAGTATGTGGTGGAGGATGCTGGAGAGATTGGTTTCGGGAATAGGTTCTGTCTGGGATTCTCTTTCCACAGATGACTTTCCGCTTTTGCCGATCAGCATATATGCTGTTGGTATTGTTGGGATATTGTGTTTGTGGATTAAGGGGGCTGCATTGACCTGTTCTTCTATGAGGAAGCGTGGGTTTCTGCCGGAGAGTAGAGTCATGAACAGCAGGCCGTCAGCTTCGGAGCAGACCTGAGTTGCATCGCCGGGAAAGATGATGACAGGTGATTGCAGTGTTTGTTTGATCCTTTGAATTGTATCCGACAGGCTGGATGCAATTTTTCCGCTGCCGCCTACGAGTACTATGTCCGGTTTTATGTCCGGGGGATCTTTGAGCAGCGGGTGGTTTTCGGCTTTGTCGGGGTCTATGAGGAGGAAGAATACTCCGCCTTTTTCGGCTTTGATCTTGAGTACAAGAGAGAGTATGTCCATCAGCGCATTCTCCCGGCTTTCATGAGGTCGCCGGCTGTTGTCATGCCCTTTTTGCGGAAAATGCCGGCAAGTCTTACGAAGCAGTGGGCTGTGAGAATGGTGTCTTCCCATGCATTGTGTTGTCCTCTTCTCGGGCGCAGGTTGAGCCTTCGGGCTATGTGGTCGAGGTTGAATCTGTCTTCTCCGGGGAAGGCTCGGATGAAAAGCCTTGAAATGTCAATTATCGGATAGTTTGGTATCATCATAGCGGCACTTTTCCCTGCTGTGCGGAGGAATTCGAGGTCGAGGCGTGGGTTTTGGCCAACGAGTATTCTTTCCTGTGCCTGTCCGAGGAATTCGGGGAGTACGGACTCAATCTGGGGATTTTCGTAGAAATCGTTGCGATTGTGGGAAAGACCTGTGATGTCGCTGGCCATTGGGTCGAAGCCTGTCTGGGGGTTGAGCTGTACAAAGAAGCCGTGTTCTTCTCGTATTGTCAGTCCGTCTATCTGGACGCAGGCGATCTCGACTATATTATCATCCCAGGGGTCAAGGCCTGTCATCTCCATGTCATAGGCGAGGAATCTCGTTTTTATGACAGGTGTTTCGCTCAGTCGCATGGCTTCCTTTCAGAAAATATAAATTTAATATTGATGTGTCTGGGTGTAAAGCCCTTTTCAGTTCGTGCTATTTTTTCTATATTAGAGCCGGAGGTAAGATGGAGAAACTACACAGACTGATGCAGATACCAGGTGTTGGCCCAAAGAGGGCGGAGGCTCTGGAGCAGTCGGGCATTTCGAATATGCACGAGCTGCTTTTCTATTTTCCTGCGCGATATATTTTCCGTGATACTATCAAGACTCTGGGCAATGCCTTGGACAGGCAGATGGTGACCACAGTCGCCCATGTGGATAAGGTCAACTACAATATGGCGAAGAAGCTGCTCGCACTCAGATGCACAGACGGCGATGCAGACGGCAGGGGGCAGACACAATTTACTATATACATGCGTGGTCCGAGGGGTATGGGGTTGTCCTTTCCTCCGGGGACAATGCTGCTTATCTGGGATGTTCTGCGGAGTGACGGCAAGAAGCACTGGTTCTTTCAGCCTCCAATGGAGAAGATCGGCGATGAGGAGGAGATAAAGGATCTCTCCGAGTCCTTCAAGTTCTATCCCATTTATCCGGGCAGAGAGAAGCTCCGCCAGAACGGCATATCCGAGCGTATACTTCTGAAGGTCATTCGGGCTGCACTGGAGCTGGACGGCAAGCGTTTGACAGAGCTCATCCCTGCGGAAATTCTGGAGCGGGAGGGTTTGCCGAATATATCCGAGGCTGTTAAGATGCTGCATCTGCCCCATAGCCGTGAGGATATAGACAGGGCGCAGAGGCGTTTTGTTTTTCAGGATCATCTTGAGAAGCAGGCTATATTCCAGCTGCGGAGGGAGAAGGCATATTTCGGCGATGCCCCTGCACTTCAGCCTGGTGCGCTGACCAAAGCGCTTATGGAATGGACGGGCTTTGACATGACAGTCGGGCAGAAGATGGCATGGGCGGATATACTGGCAGGGATCGGCGGTGGTTCAAGGATGACCCGACTTCTTCAGGGTGACACAGGTAGCGGAAAGACACATATTGCCATGCTTGCAGCAATGGCTGCCCTTGACAGCGGCTATCAGGTTGCCTTCATGATACCGAGCGTTGTTCTGGCGCATCAGCACTACGAAAAATACGCACCTTTCTTCGATAAATATGGCGTCATGGGCTGTCTGATCACATCGGAGCAGCCTGAGCGGCGCAGGGATCATTTCATTCGCAATCTTAAGACAGGGGGATATAGATTTGTCGTCGGCACGCAGTCTTTGCTTTCGTCCCGTGTCAGCTATCGGGAGCTTGGTCTGGCGATAATTGATGAGCAGCACAGATTCGGTGTCGGGCAGAGGATGCAATTCCTATCTCGCGAGCCTCTTGCCCACTATCTTCAAATGAGTGCAACACCGATACCCCGTTCCATAGCACTGACAGAATATGGGGATCTGGACATCACCACAATGCGGGGTTTTCCGGGCAAAAGAAAGGGGTATCGAACCTTCCTCAGAACACCCGATGCAAGGGAGAAGCTATACAGCTTCATAGACGAGAAATTGCGCAATGGCGAGCGCGGCTTTGTTGTATACCCTGTCATAAAGGAGTCGGAGACAATGGATCTCGAATCTGCGGAGCGGGGCTTTGAGAAGATGTCAAAGATATTCGGAGCCGACAGGGTGCGCTATCTCCATGGCCAGATGAAGGGAGAGGACAAGATTCGCATTTTCCGCTCCTTCCGTGAAGGGGATTTTCCCCTTCTGGTCTCCACGCAGGTTATTGAGGTGGGCGTGGATGTCCCCGAGGCGACTGTCATGGTCATAGAGGATGCAGACTCCTTCGGGCTTGCCCAGCTTCACCAGCTTAGGGGTCGCGTTGGCAGGGGCGAGAAAGAGGGCTTCTGTGTTCTGATTACCCGAAAGGATGAGGGCACAGAGGGATATGACCGCCTGATGCGTTTTACTGAAATGAGCGATGGCTTCGAGATTGCCGAATATGATGCAGAGCTCAGGGGCAGGGGCAGGCTTCTCGGCACCATCCAGAGTGGGCATCTGGAGCATATTGACCCCGAGCTGTTCGAGCGCGCCGGAGAGGCGGCCAAGGATATTCTCGAAAAGGGAGACAAGGCCTTCCGCAGCTACATGAAGGCAAAGTACGGCTATAAAGGCCACATTGACGCCAATATTTAGCAGTATCAACTCAAAACTGAATATCCGAAACGCCAAAGCCCAATAGCTCTGGCGAAGGCGGGACAGGTTCAGATATTACAATTACAATATTTGCGAGATAGGTCGGCAGAAGGTTTATTTGAGATCTCCATGTGTTAGTGGATTAGCGACATCATTACTGAATAAATAGCTGTTAAATCGGTTGACGAAATCTCTTTTCTGCACTATTCTTATAATGGACTCGATAAAACCGATTTTCCAGATTTGAGGGCAGTGTCAGCAAATCAATTCGTTGGCAAACAGCGAACAACACAAAGGATATCAAATGCAAAATAAGCAAACACTTCTCATCTCAACTATACTGCTTTTCGCAGTTTGTGGCTTTGGGCAGACCTACATCTCAGGCGATGTATCAGGTGTCTGGGAGCCTGAGGGCAATCCATATTATGTGACAGGCGACTCATATGTGCGTACTGGAACTTCCCTGCGGATTGAGCCTGGTTGTGAGATAATCTATACAGGCTGGTACAGAATCTATGCAGACAGCCTTGTAAGCTTCAAGGCAATCGGTACAGAGGAAGACTCGATTTTTTTTACGGCTGCAGATACAGTTCTCACATGGTTTTCAGGAGGACACAAAGGTGTCAGTTTGTATAAAGTGCAACCAAGTTGCAGTCTCTCATATTGTAGTTTCTCATTCGGAAGGGGAGGATTGACAGAAGAAGAAGAAATGATAATGCAGGGTTCGCTTCGGGTGCAGCAAAGCACAGGGGTTGTAGTAACTCACTCAAGATTTACAAAAAGCAAGGTGTTAACACAATATACCCGGCCTCTTGTTGGAAATGGTGCCGCTTTCGGCTTTGTGGTCTGTGAAGATTGTGTCCTCTCCCAGTGTATCTTTCAGGGCTGTTTTTCCCAGAACCAAGGCGGGGCAGCAACTATATCTTCCAGTGAAAATATATTAATTACCGATAATATCTTCAGAAGAAATATGGCATTGAATGAGGGCGGGGCTTTGGAAGTCTATCACTCTTCAGGTCTTCTGTCGAACAATAGTTTCATTGAGAATGGCACTGCAGAACAGGGGGGTGGTTTGTACATGAGTACAAGCGATATGGACATAAGAAACAATATTTTCTACCGAAATTATACTGTATATATTGAAGACACTTTTTCTGTGAACCCCCCTGTCCCGCAATCGTCATCTTTTCTTATTGGCTGTAGATCCGGTATAATTTCTGGGAATCTCTTCATTGAGAATAATGACATTGCTAGTGGTTCAGGTATATCTAACTGGTGTTTCACCAGTTGGGTACCCCGCATTGTAAACAACTTTTTCTTGTATAATAGAGGAGGCAGGTCAATACTCACCATTGGCGATTACAAATATGGTGCTGAACTTGTCAACAATACCTTCTGCTTTAACGAGGTTCCCGACTCAGCTGTAGTGATCTCATATGGTTATCGTGCAAGCCTTGTTGCACTGAACAACATCTTCTGGAACAACTCCGAGACTGCTGCCGATATCGAAGTTTGGGCAAGTGCCAGCCCCCATTACACTGATACGTTTCCTAAATATCTCTCCGCTCATGGTAATCTTATAGATGTATCAAGGATAAGACTTTGCGAAACATCCATTGCAGATATAGGTTCGGATAATTTCTATGCAGATCCTATGTTTGTTTCCCTGGCAGATACAAACTTCAGAATAAATGAAGATTCGCCTTGTGTCGATAATGGCCTATCATCATGCAACTACGAGATATTTACAGGGGAAACCCTTACAACCTACGCAGCAGCAACAGACTTTGATGGCAATTACAGGCCACAAAATCATTTCTATGATATTGGTGCCTACGAATATGACCCAGAAAAGGTGCAGGAAGAACAGAAGAAGGTATTCACCCCGAAATTCTTCACTATTGAAACCTATCCCAACCCATTCAACAGCGCAGTCGAGATAGACTTTGCCATCGGCCCAAGGCAGCTTGACGGCGAGAGCGTCTCAATGTCGATACACGACATTCACGGTCGCATGATAGAGGAAATAGGCCACCTGCCCCATATCTGGCAACCCGGCGAGGATATACCATCAGGGACATATATCGTGAGGCTGAAGGTGGGGAGGATTGAGGAGGAGAGCAGGATAATCTATGCAAAATAAACACACACTTCTCATCACAGCGATACTGCTTTTCGCAGCTTTTGGCTTTGGGCAGACCTACGTCTCAGGCGATGTATCAGGTATCTGGGAGGCTTCCGGGAACCCATACTATGTTACGGACAATGTTAATGTTCCTTCCGGAGAGGAGTTGCGGATCAAAGCAGGATGTGAGATTATATTTCTTGGTTGGTTCGGAATATTTGTAGATAGCCTTGCAAGTTTCAAAGCAATTGGCACCGAAGAAGATACGATTCTGTTCACAGCTGAAGACACAGTGCTTACAAGGACAACTGGAGGGCATCTGGGAGTTTCTTTGAACAACGCCAGTCCCTCTTGTAGTCTACTCTATTGCGAAATGGAATACGGGCGTGGAGGGAGAGATGAGTATTGGAATATCCATAAAAGAGGCACTCTATTGGCAGCGTATTGCTCTTCGCTTGTTGTGGCAAACTGCAAGTTCAGCAGATGTAAACTTTACACTCATGGCTTGCCTGATGAATCTGGAAGAGGTGCTGCAGTGTCTATTGCAGTCTCAGACAGTCTTATCTTAAAGGATTGCGTAGTATATGACAATTATTCAGATGATAGTGGCGGAGGGATAGCAATTTCCGATTGTGAAGACCTCAATGTCTCAGATAACTATTTCTGTTCCAACATTGCCCTCAGGACGGGGGGGGGGCAATGATTATCTGGAGCTCGGGAGTATTTAGAAATAATCTATTCTGCGATAATCAGGCTGGTGATACTGGAGGTGGACTATATTCATTCGGATGTTTGTTCGATATAAAAAATAATGTCTTCCGTCGAAACAAAGCGATTGAGATATTTGATTCCACTGACACCCGGCATCTTGATAGCAGAGGAGGAGCTCTATATTCGGGTTGTCCTCTTGGGAGTATAGATGGCAATATTTTTCTTGCAAATGAGTCTAATTTATCGACAATATACTTGTTCGATGCATGTTTCACAGAGAATCAGGTGAAGTTTGAAAACAACCTTGTGGCATATAACACGGATAGTATTAATACACTTCTTATTAACGATTTTGACGACGGAGCAATTGTTGCCAATAATACATTCTTTATGAATGAGACGGTTTATGACTCTGCCTGTATTCGGGCTATCGATAGACAGGCCAGCCTATGTTGCTTTAATAATATATTCTATAACAACGATATGCATTATGATATAGAACTATGGGCATCAACAAGCAGATGGGTAACAGATACCTGTGTAAAATATGCTTCGATACACTGCAATCTTCTTGATACTTCTCGCATTTTGTTATGTTCTCTTGCTGTTGCTGAGATCGGACTGGACAACTTCTACGAAAGTCCTCAGTTCATACCTTTCGATGACTATAACTTCAGGCTGCGCAATACATCTCCCTGCATTGACAGAGGTTTGTATAGCTGTTTTTATCATATTCATACAGGCGAGACAAAAACAGCCTATGCGCCAGAAACCGACTTGGATGGCATGGAAAGACCATATGGAGCTGGCTATGACATAGGTGCCTATGAGTACAACCCGGACGCGATAGAAGAGTTCGTGCAAAATGATTACAAGCCCAAACTGCTTAATATCGAGGCCTACCCCAACCCCTTCAACAGCGCAGTCGAGATAGACTTTGCCATCGGTCCACGGCAGCTTGACGGCGAGAGCGTCTCAATGTCGATACACAACATTCACGGACGTATGATTGTGGAAATCCGTCACCTGCCCCATATCTGGCAACCCGGCGAGGATATACCATCAGGAACATATATCGTGCAGTTGAAGGTGGGGAGGATTGAGGAGAGTAAGAAGATAAGCTATATCAAGTAGAGAGTGGCTGATCTATTCTAGGCGCAAATTCCCCACAAAGTCCCAATCATCCCCATTTTCCTTTGACAATCCCAACTCTTTTTTATAGTATATACCCGAGATTGTGAATTTATTCCCAAGACCGGCGTGTCACGGTGGTGCGCCATTGATAATATCCATGTCGGTGAATCCCTTAGCTTTTACAGGGTAAAAATTACCCGAAAAAAGGGGAAAATTTACACGAATATCTTTTGACAAACCTTGCCATAATCCCAAAAAATGCTTTATTTCGCATATTGTGAAAGGTTTCACAGCATATAAATAGAAATCTTCAATCCATAGGAGGGAGATGGAGATGACAAAAAAGGTACTGGAGGCCTTCGATCAGGATCGAAGCGGGCTGATAAGGGCTCTGCAGGCCATACAGAACGAAGAGGGCTATGTCTCGGACGATGCAATTTCCGAGACTGCAAAGCATTTCGGCATCTCTGAAATCGATGTCGAGGGCGTAGTCACCTTCTACACGCAGTTCAAGAGGGTCAAGCCCGGCAGATTCCAGATCGCTGTCTGCGACGGAACAGCCTGCCACATCAAGGGCGCAAACCTGATCACAGGCTGGATATCAGAGGAGCTGGGCATAGCACCGGGCGAAACAGACGAAAAGGGTCTCTTCTCTCTCGAAGAGGTGGCCTGCCTCGGTTGTTGCAGCCTTGCACCTGTGATCGCTGTCAACAGCAAGGTCTATGGTAAGCTCGACAGAAAATCTCTCAAAAAGGTGCTCAAAGAGTATCGCAAAAAGGGGGAAGAATGATCAAGCGAATCAAGGTCGGAACCGCCAGTTGCGGAATTGCAGCAGGCGCAGAAGACGTTGTCGCATATCTCCGCGACAAGGTCAAAGACATAGAGATCGCCGAGGTCGGCTGCATCGGCCATTGCTATGCAGAGCCACTAATCGAGGTCGAGACAGACTCAGGCTCATATTTCTACGGCAATGCCAAGGCAAATGACAAGATGGTCGAGGCCATACTCGGACTTTCCGAGACAGGCAGGCTGAATATGCGCGAGGAGAGAACATCCAAGGAGCATATACGCGTCACACGCCTTGCAGGCAAGATTGTCCCCACATCCATAGAGGAATACATGGCAGAGGGCGGATATGAAGGCCTCAAGCGCACACTCGCCATGGATGCCAAGGATGTCATAGAGGAAGTCAAGCAGGCAGGCCTGCGCGGTCGTGGCGGCGGCGGCTTCCCAACAGCCATCAAATGGGGGCTGCTCGCCAATAAGGATGAAGACGAGAAGGTGCTCATCTGCAATGCAGACGAGGGCGACCCCGGCGCATTCATGGACAGATCACTCATGGAATCCGTTCCACATCAGCTTCTGGAAGGTATGCTCATCGCAGCCCATGCCACAGGCTCGACAAAGCTGTTCATCTATTGCCGTGCTGAATATCCACTTGCAGTAAAGAATCTCAATATAGCCATAGGCCAGATAAAGGAAAAGGGACTGAACAAGGTCAATAATCGCGACCTTGAGATCATCGTCAAAGAGGGTGCAGGCGCATTTGTCTGCGGCGAGGAAACAGCCATGATTCACTCCCTCGAAGGCAAGCGCGGCATGCCCCGCTTCCGTCCGCCATATCCCACAGACGAGGGATATAAGGGACTGCCTTCATCTGTGAACAATGTCGAGACCTTCGCCAATGTTCCCCTCATCATGAAGGACGGCTGGGAGAGCTATGCCTCTGTCGGCACAGAGGGTTCCAAGGGCACAAAGCTCTTTGCACTGGCAGGAGATGTCGAGAATCCCGGCCTTGCCGAGGTTCCGATGGGCGTTACAATCGGCGATATTGTCTATGGTGTTGCAGGCGCAGAGCCGGGCACTGTCAAGGCAGTGCAGATCGGCGGGCCTTCCGGCGGCTGTATCCCTGCGGACAAATTCGATGTCAAGGTTGACTATGACTCGCTCAAATCCCTCGGTGCAATCATGGGTTCAGGCGGTCTCATCGTCATCGGCAATCAGCGTTGCATGGTAGAGATCGCACGCTATTTCCTTGACTTCACAGCCCGTGAGTCCTGCGGAAAATGTACATTCTGCAGAATCGGAAATACACGTATGCTCGAGACCCTTGAGAGAATCACAAAGGGCGAGGGCGAGGACTCCGACATAGACATGCTCTCAGACCTCGCACAGAAGATCATCGACGGCTCGCTCTGCGGTCTTGGCAAGAGCGCACCAAACCCCGTCCTGACGACAATTCGCTATTTCCGCGACGAATACCTCAAACACACATCCGACAAGAGCTGCCCTGCACTCAACTGTGACGCTCTGGTGAATGTGTATCTGGACAAGGAGCTTTGCATCGAGTGCGGACTGTGCATCAAGAACTGCCCGGTCAACGCCATTTCCGACGACTTTGTCATCGACATGGACAAATGCACGCGCTGCAATTCCTGCATCGAGGTATGTCCCAAGGACGCAATTTCAAGAGTGCCGAGAGGCGGTGAGAAATGATTACCCTGAAGATAGACAATAAAGAGATAAAGATCGAAGAGGGCGCAACAATTCTGCAGGCTGCAAATCAGGCCGGAATTGCAATCCCGACACTCTGCTACAATGAGAAAATCACGAGGACAACATCATGTTTTGTCTGTGTTGTCAAGGATAAGAAATTCAATCGCTATTTGCCGAGCTGTTCTGCCAAGGTATCCGAGGGCATGGAGATAGACGCATCCTCACCTGAGGTGAAGGAATTGCGCAAATCCGCACTGGAGCTGCTCCTGTCCGAGCATATCGGCGACTGCGAGGCACCATGCACCATAGCCTGCCCTGCCCATGCCAAGGTGGAAGAATATGTCCGCGCTGGCAAGAACGGCGAATTCCGCAAGGCTCTGGAGCTGATCAAAGAGCGCATACCCCTTCCCATGTCCATAGGCCGCGTCTGTCCGCGCTTCTGCGAGAAGGACTGTCGCAGGAATGTTGACGACCTTCCCGTTGCCATCAATGACTTCAAGCGCACGGCAGCGGATCTGGAATATGACAACTACATGGAAGAGATGGAAGACCTCGGCGATAAGAAGGTCGCCATTGTCGGCGCAGGCCCCGCCGGTCTGGCTGTGGCATACTATCTCCGCCGAATGGGTGTTGCCTCCGATATATATGACATGAAATCCAAGGCCGGCGGTATGCTCCGCTATGGCATCCCCGAATACAGGCTGCCCAAGGACATACTCGACAGGGAAATCGCACATTTCGAGAAAATGGGCGGCATCAATTTCCATTTCAATATGAAGCTCGGCAAGAATATACAGCTTGACGACCTCAAGGGCCGTTATGACGCCGTTGCCATTGCAGTCGGCTCGTGGAAGCCCAGCGCATCCCGCATAGAGGGCGAAGAGCTGACAGTCGGCGGCATTCAATTCCTCGAGGAGATAGCAGAGAATGGCTGGACAGGCGAGAATCCCGGCAAGGTCATTGTCATCGGCGGTGGAAACACGGCCATGGACTGCCTGCGCACCTCCGTCCGTCTCGGCTCAGACGATGTCAACTGCGTTTATCGCCGTACAGAGAACGAGATGCCCGCAGAGAAGATCGAGATTCACGAGGCCAAGGAAGAGGGCGTTAATTTCCACTTCCTGACACAGCCCATTGCCTGCCGCGAGGAAAATGGCAAGAAGATCATCACCTGCATCAAGATGGAGCTTGGCGAGCCGGATGCATCGGGCAGAAGGAGGCCGGTACCCATAGAGGGCAGCCACTTCGAGCTTGAGGCAGACACAGTCATAGGTGCGATAGGCCAGAAGACAGTAGCACCCGACGGCACGATCAAGAATCGCTGGGGCGACATCGAGGCCAAGCCCACCTGCGGACACATGGCCGACAATGTCTTCTCTGCAGGCGACTGTGTCACAGGCCCTGCCACCGTTGTGGAGGCCGTTGCAGGCGGACGCATCGCAGCCCTGGGCATCATGGCCTATTTCAGGGGCGAGGAATACAAGGAGCCTTATGAGGTCTTCGTTGCTCGCGGCCACTGGAATCACCTGAAGAAGGACGACCTTGTCTTTGTCGGCGATCCGGCAAAATACGAGAGAATCCCCCAGACGCTGATCCCGATTGAGGAGCGCATGGCGACCTTCAAGGAGGTTGCACGCACCTTCACGCCTGAGGAGCTGGAAAAAGAGGGCGCGCGCTGCTATGAGTGCTCATGCACAGACAAGCACGACTGCGTTCTCCGCCAGCATTCAGAGCGCTATAATGCCAGCCCCGACGCATACAAGGGACGCAAGAAGCATATCCCGGCAGACACCCGCCACGCCGAGGTTGTCATGGATCCGGGCAAGTGCATCAAGTGCGAGACCTGCGTCAAGCTGAGCAAGGAGGTTGTCAACTCGAGCATATTCGGCTTCAAGGATCGCGGCTTCGAGACCTACATGGGCACGGCCTTCGACCGCCCCATCGCAGGAACCCGCGAGGAGCTTCAGCTCTACATCGACAACTGCCCCACCGGCGCGCTGGACTGGAAGAAAAAAGAGGCATAATCGCCCCCTTTCACACAGCACAACATACGATAGATACAAAACCCCCGGCTGATGTCGGGGGTTTTTGATTGCTTGACATTCCGAAATTGATTCATAATTTATATATATGAAAGGAGGGAAGCTGGATTATACACTTTCAATTCATTGCAGCCAGATGCTTGATCGTAGAAAGATTGAAGTAGCCCTGATAGAGTCAGCCATTGATGCACCGGATCGAATAGTCAATATCGACTCAAATGAGAGACATTATATCAAGCGGATAGAAGATACGAAAGAACGTTGGCTCAGAGTGATAGTAAATCCAACTACAGACCCCCTGACAATTATAACAGCCTTCTATGACAGGAGATTGAAAAAGTGAGAATTAAAATCGACAATTCGACAGATACCCTCTATTTCCAGCTTGCGGAAACAGATATTGCCGAGTCGGAAGAGATAAAGCGTGGCTTCATTGTTGACTATGATATAGATGGGAATGTTGTAGGTATTGAGATATTGAGCATCTCGAAAAAGGCTGAAGACCTGAAGAAAATCGAATTCCTGACGGCTTAATTATTTCAAAACCCCCGGCCGATGTCGGGGGTTTTTTTTACGAAAAAATTATATTGTTCGTTAGGCATCAAAAGAGGGCAGAATTGTTCGTTAGCAACAAAAGAGGGCAGACACGATTAAGAGGGCAGACACATGGGTCTGCCCCTACAAAGAACATTCCGTTTCGGTCTTCTCTTGTAGGGGCGCAACCGTGTGTGCGCCCTTCTTTAAGAGGGTAGACACATAGGTCTCCCTCTACAAAACAATCAAATATTGTTCTCATCCGATTGCCAATTAATGGGTTGTATCTGATATATTCACGAATTTCGTTTAATTCTTTTTCGTTTCTAATGATATGCTCGTAATAATTCCTTTGCCACAATTTTCCGGGAAATGGTTGCCAACCATTTTCTTTGACACCACGAATATATTCATTGGTTGTCATTGTTTTGAACCAGCGTATTGCATGTTGTAAAGGCGTTTTCGATTCTATATGTTGGGGCGTACCATTAAGAGGGCAGACACGTGGGTCTGCCCCTACAAAGAATATTCCGTTTCGGTCTCCTCTTGTAGGGGCGCACCCGTGTGCGCCCTGTATTCCGGTCTGCACCGTTTTCTAATATATGTGCGCCCTTTATATCAATGTGTGCGTCATATTCAAATGGGTGTGTGCCCGCTTGTATATTGGACAAACAACCATTTTCAATTGTGGACGCACCCTCATTAAGGCGTGGATCACCAAATTTGACGAGAATAAAATGGACATGATTAGGCATTAACACAAATCTGTCGATTGTGATGTCCGCAAAATTGGATTCAATTTTATGCAACCATTTCGAGACCATCTGAGCCGCATCATTCAACACCATTTCATTGTCGATGATTTCCCCCAATAAACATTGGCGTTTTTGAATGCATATTGTAATGAAACACATCCCATTCGATGAATAATCATACCCCTTCAATCGTATCGACCGACGATGATGTTTGAATGGATCGAATCTCATGTTTTCCTTTTCGTGTCATGTATGAACGTACCTGTGTGTGCACGGGCATTTCAAGAAGGTAGACACGTTTTATACGAGGGCAGACACGATTAAGAGCGCAGACACGTGGGTCTGACCCTACAAAGAATATTCCGTTTCGGTCTTATCTTGTAGGGGCGCACCTGTGTGTGAGCCTATTTATGGGTTTGCCTCTACATTAATTTTAGCAATGCTCATGATTTCCTTTTATTAGTAACCTATTAAAAGGATACCCTTTAGTGGAAGGTTTAATCTGTTACTAATGTAAAGTGTTTCGAGAAATATATATATTTTAGAGAAATCATCTGAGCCTCTATAATTATTCCGCACTGCGAGTATCAAATACTCTACTTCATACATCATACATGCCTGAAAAATATCTTTGAGGAATTGATTGTTATCAACAGCTCTTCCAGCTTCTACCTCAATAACTATCTTTCGATCTCCGCTTAAAGCATCTGCATTAAAGCTCTTGTCAATCTGATTATTCTGACCAAATAGAACTGGAACATGAATCTTTTCATTTCTTGATTTTCCCTTTTCAACTGAGTAATTGAGCTTTTCAAGCAGAGGTCTTAGTGTGTTCAAAACCTGATCACTTTTTAGATGATGTACTTCCGAGTCTATTTGATCACTTATCTTCGTGAAGCAGTCTATTACTGCCTTAATATCTGGTGAAGTGCCATGTGACCTCGGAAATAATTGGTATCTTAACATATATCCCCTTTGAGAACAGAATGAAAATCATTTGGGCTGAGAAAAAATAACTCTTTATCTGCGAAATAAAAAATGGCCTCATCTACTTTCATAGCCAAATCAGACGTATATTCTCCACCTGTAGTGATCAATTTTTCACCTAAACAATCAGAACAAATGAGAACATCCCCATATTCTTTGAGTGTTATTCTTCTACAAGGAAAACTGGTGTTTTGAAAGGATATTAGCTCTTTAAACATGTTTCGCCTCTAAGTATATCTCGAATGATAGATGTCATCTCTTTATCTTGTATTTTACCGTCTCATAATAAATAATATATTATATTCTATTAAACAAGTCGTTTTTCTGGTTTCTTGATATTCACGACCGCCCCTTTCCCTTCATTTTTCCCATTTCCGAAAATATAACAACACTATATATGATAGGTCAATGGGAATGTTAATTATTGGGAGTGAAAGAGGGCAGACATAATCCAGAGGGCAGACACATAGGTCTGCCCCTACATGGGATTCGGAAATGCAATTCCCCCGTAGGGGCGCACCTGTGTGTGCGCCCTTTTTATCAATCGTTACCTCCCAACAAAAAACCCCCCAATGATGGGGGGTTCGTATATCAATGTGATATGTCGTGTGATGGGGAGTTATCAGACAACGCCCTGGTCGAGCATGGCCTCGGCGACTTTGATGAAGCCGGCGATATTTGCGCCCTGCACGTAGTTGACCCAGTCCTTTTCCTCGCCGTGCTGTACGCAGTTGGCGTGGATATTGATCATGATGTTGTGAAGTCTCTCGTCAACCTCTTCCCTTGTCCAGGAGAGGCGGAGGGAGTTCTGGGACATCTCAAGGCCGGATGTTGCAACGCCGCCTGCATTGGCTGCCTTGCCCGGGCCGTATGCGATCTTATTGTCGAGCCAGACCTGAATTGCCTCGTTGGTCGAAGGCATATTTGCGCCCTCGGAGACGTATTTCACGCCGTTTTTGACCAGTGTCTCGGCATCGTTCTTGTCGATTTCGTTCTGTGTTGCAGACGGGAGCGCAACGTCGCACTTGATGTGCCATGGACGCTTGCCCTCGAAGTATTCACAGCCGAATTCCTCTGCATATTCTTTGATCCTGCCACGGCGGACATTCTTAAGATCCATGACAAAAGCGAGCTTCTCAGCATCGATGCCGGCTGGATCGTAGATTGTGCCTGCGGAGTCGGAAAGTGTGACAACCTTGCCGCCGAGCTGGGTGACCTTCTCTGTTGCGTACTGTGCAACATTACCTGAGCCGGAAACGGTGCAGATCTTGCCGTCGAAGGAGTCGCCGCGGTGCTTCATCATCTCTTCTGCGAAGTAAACCTGGCCATAGCCGGTTGCCTCCGGACGGATGAGGGAGCCGCCCCATGTTGCGCCCTTACCTGTGAGAACGCCTGTGAACTCGTTGACGATCTTTTTGTACATGCCGAACATGAAGCCGATCTCACGTCCGCCGACACCGATGTCGCCTGCAGGGACATCTGTGAACTGGCCGATGTGACGGTAAAGCTCCTGCATGAAGGCATGGGTGAAGCGCATGACCTCTGTGTCGCTCTTGCCCTTGGGATCGAAGTCTGATCCGCCCTTGCCGCCGCCCATTGGGAGGGTTGTGAGGGAGTTCTTGAATACCTGCTCAAAGGCAAGGAATTTCAGGATGCCGAGATTGACAGAAGGATGGAAGCGGAGGCCGCCTTTGTAGGGGCCGATTGCGCTGTTCATCTCGATACGGAAGCCACGGTTGACCTGTACTTCGCCCTTGTCGTCAACCCAGGGTACGCGGAACATGATTACGCGCTCAGGCTCAACGATTCTCTCGAGAATCTTTGCTTCTACATATTTTGGATGCTCGTTCACGAACGGGATAAGAACATTCATTACCTCGTGAACAGCCTGATGGAACTCGGGCTCTGCCGGGTTCTTTGCGATTACTTTCTCCATGAAAGTGTCGAGTTTGTAGGCCATGTAACCCTCCTATGGGATTTTTTTGGGCTTCCGCCCTTTAGCTGAACTATTTCAAGAAAATTTCGCTCTTCGCCAACGTGCAAAGCCCAATTCTGTAAGCTTTGCCCGACCGGGGAGAATCTCCCCGTTTTATTAGGGAAAGATGCCCCATCGCTAAGTGGCTAAGATAGTTTGTTGATGGGGGGTGTCAAGGGAAATGTGAATAAAGTCACAAATTATATATAAAATTTTGTGTCAGGCTTAAAAACTCGTCCTGATTCCGAAATGCAGAAGGCCCTCTGTGATCGAGCGTCCTTCGGAGAGGCCGTAGCTGATGGAGAGTGTGCCTATCTGCGTTTCGGTGAGAATGCCTATGCCATAGCCTGTGAAGCTGGCCCAGTCTGTTGAGTGGAGAAGGCCGATGTCGAAGAAGGGGAAGATTTCGGATTGTGGGGCGAGCCTTATGGGTAGCTGCGTCCTTGCAACTGTGGTGCGCTCCGCAGATGTGAAGTCCGTTGGATGTCCTCTGAGGGAGCCAAAGCCGCCGATATAGCTCATTGCAGACTGGGGTATTTCCTCCTCTGTGGTGGCGATAATGCCCTCTGCAATGATCTCCTCGGATATGCCTACAATGCCGAAAAATCGAATGGCGGTAAAGGTGTAATTGCCGTTGAGTGAATATGCGTCCTCCAGCCTTTCTGGAGGAAGGGATGTCGATTGTTTTTTCTCCATAGCCCCTGTGAGGGAGAGCCGGGTTTTTATGCCCTTTTTCGGGAAAGTGGGCGCATCCATAGTGTTCAGCTCTATAGCAGTGCGCAAGCCATAGCTCTGCTCCTTGGGCATTGTGACAAGTCCCACAGAATCAGGGGTAATCCAGCCGAAGTTAAGACCAAGCTCCGTTGAAAGTTCGAAGGACAAAGGCCAAGTTATGCCGAGATATAGATTGCTTTCTCGGTAGTGTTCTCTTCCTGTGCTTTTCCAAGAAAGCTCCCCACCGAGAAAGGTATTGGGCAGATGTGGGTCATTTAGGGAAAGCTCTGTTAGTCTGCGATTTTCGTCCAGCGCATCCCAGAGGAAATAGATGCGCCTGCCACCGCCCCATATATTACGAAGATCTGCCTCCAGCCTGCCGCCCAGCTCTGTATCGTTGCCTTCAGCCGAGAAGCCCACAGCACCGCCGAGGGAAGAGCGCGCCACGTCCTCGCCTGAGATGGCGATATACCATTCGCCTGACTCAGCGCGGACTATCTCGTGTTCTGTGCCTCCTGTGATGCGGAAAATGCCCATTCTGTTCACACGGGACAGCCCCCTCTCCGCATCGGACAGAGAATAGACTGTGCCCCTTCGTAAAAGCATCTGTTTCTCTACTGTCGATTTCTTTGTCTGTGTATTTTCACCTGATTGCATATATACACCACTAATTCTTACATAATCACCCTCATCGCAAATGACATTCATGGAAAAGTCTCCGCCATCTATCATGTCTATGGACTGTATCTGACAGGTTGCAAAGGGATAGCCTCTGTCTGCAAGCTGTCGGAGGATGTGATTTGTGATGTTGTCGGGTGTGCCTCTCTCGAAGGATATGGGCGTTTCTATCTGGACATCTGCGCCTTCGATATTCACCTCTGTGATGCGTTGTGGCAGGAGGTCTGCCGGCTGAGCGAGGGCAATAGACATAACAAGGACAATGAATGTTGCTGCCAGTCTTTTCATGGAAGATTAATATGCGGTTTGGGGGATTTTGTCAAGTGGGCTATGGGCAGATGTGCTGATTGGTCCTGCCTAAATGTTGATTTGTCCTTTGGGGTTCTGTCCTTCTACTCCCCGATAACCTGAACGTATATCTCCCTCTCTCGGCGTCGGTTGTCGTGGTCTATGACAACGATCTGCTGCCAGCGACCGAGCAGGGGTTTATTGCCGACAATGGGCAGGGTGATTGATGGACCCATGAATGTGGCGCGCATATGGGAAAAGCCGTTGTCGTCGCCCCAGGTCTCAGAGTGGAGGGAGCGTTGATGCTGGGAGAAGAGCTCCTCCAGCTTTTTCTGGGTGTCCTTGACAAGTGCAGGCTCAAACTCTATTGTCGTTATGCTTGCAGTAGAGCCAATGGCTGCGATGTTCACAATACCACCGCTCACACCCGACTGCTCGACAAAATCAATCACCTGATCCGTAAGATCCTGTATGTCGGAAAATCCTTCTGTGCGGATGGTTATCCTCTTACCTGTCACCATCTGTTGACTCCTTATCTTCCTTTTTGCTGTCAAGATTGCCACCTGCGGGAAGTGCCGAAAGCATGGCAGAGTGGACTGCCAGCTCTATAATATCGTTTATAAGAAGTGAAGTGACAAGTGCCATTGCATAGATGAGATAAGAACCAAATTTCTGTGCATCGAAGACAGTGCCGAAATGGTGTTTATGTAGCGAAATGAAAATAAAAAGAAGTGGCACCGAAGCAAAAAGCCCTATCTGGTGAAAGGGGTAGTGGTCGAGGCCGTTTTCCCTGAGCATCTCTACAATATCCCCCAGCCTGTTTCGGAATCTGTGATATACGAGGGCAGACAGAAGCCCCATGGGATAGCCTATCATCCATCCGGGGACTGCAACCATAACAATGAAGATCACCACACCAACAAGCAGCATCCAAAGGGGCATGAAAAGGGCAACAAGTGTCATCTCATATTCGAGGAAATAGAGCAGAGAAAGTATCAGACCGCCGAAAAACAGCGTAAAAAGTGCCGGCATTCTGAATGTCGCTGATTTTATTCTGCCATCAAGAAGTCTGCTGTCCATTTTCTCCCCTGTGAGTGCCAAAGGGCTAAAGATATGCCCTCTATCGGATTTGTACAGATAAAATCGACCTGATACGACTTCGATTCAACGGAAACATGCACAACCACCTCTTTACAAAACACGAAAACCACACTATTTTCTCCAATTAACAAGGAGGAGAGCCATGACTGATGATAGAGCCGGTTCAGTCCCCGAAAGATCGGGCAAGGATTTCATAAGACGTATTATAGACGAACACAATGAAAATGGGCGTTTTGACAATCGCGTTCACACGCGGTTTCCGCCTGAGCCCAATGGCTATCTGCACATAGGCCATGCCAAGAGCATAGTCCTCAACTCTCAGATAGCAGAGGAATATGGCGGCAAGTTCAATCTTCGATTCGACGACACCAATCCGGTCAAGGAAAAGACCGACTATGTCGAGGCCATAAAGAAGGATGTCCGATGGCTCGGCGCAGACTGGGAGGACAGGCTTTTCTTTGCCAGCGACTATTTCGACAGGCTCTATGACTATGCTGTGGAGCTTATCAAAATGGGCAAGGCATATGTCGATGATCTCTCACCCGAGGAGATAAGGGAGTATCGCGGCACACTTAAGGAGCCTGGTAAACCCAGCCCATACCGCGACAGATCGGTTGAGGAGAATCTCGACCTCTTCAAGCGCATGAGGGATGGCGAATTTGCTAATGGGGAGAAGACCCTCAGGGCAAAGATAGACATGGCATCTGGGAATATCAATATGCGCGACCCTGTGATATATCGCATACTCCATGCAGATCACCACAGGACAGGCGACAAATGGTGTATATATCCGATGTACGACTTCACCCACTGCCTCTCAGACTCCATAGAGGGGATAACCCATTCTATCTGCACATTGGAATTCGAAGATCACAGACCTCTCTATGACTGGTATCTTGACGAGCTGAACGCATATCACCCACAGCAGATCGAATTTGCAAGGCTGAACATGACATATACAATGATGTCCAAGCGCAGGCTTCTTGCCCTTGTAGAGGAGAATCATGTCGATGGATGGGACGATCCAAGGATGCCGACCATTTCAGGGCTGAGGCGAAGGGGATATACTGCCGACTCAATCAGGGACTTCTGCGGTAGGATAGGCGTTGCCAAGGGCGATTCCATGGTCGATATAGCACTTCTGGAACATTGCCTCCGCGAGGAGCAGAACAAGACAGCCTACAGGGTTATGACGGTTCTGAGACCCCTGAAGGTCACAATTGAAAACTGGCCGGAGGGCAAGGTCGAATGGGTGGATGCCGAGAACAATCCCGAAGATCCCGATGCCGGCACAAGGAAAATGCCCTTCACAGGCGAGCTTTACATAGAACAGACAGACTTCATGGAAGACCCCCCAAGGAAATACTTCCGCCTTGCTCCGGGCAAGGAGGTCAGGCTCAAGCATGGTTACTACATTACCTGCAAAGAAGTCATAAAGGACGATGAAGGCAATGTCACAGAGCTGAAATGCACCTATGACCCCGAGTCTAAGTCCGGCGTAACTCCGGATGGACGCAAGGTGAAGGGTACACTTCACTGGATATCCACAGCCCACGCCAAGCCATGTGAGGTAAGGCTTTTTGACAGGCTGTTCACCATCGAAGACCTCTCCGACATACCCAGGGACGAGGACTGGCGGGACTATCTGAATCCCGATTCACTGGAAATACTCGAGGGTGCTATGATTGAGCCCTGGTTCGCCGAGAGCTGGCGTGATTTCGACAAGGTTCAGTTCATGCGGCATGGCTATTTTGCAGCTGATACAGACTCCACAGAAGAAAGGCCGATTTTCAATCGCTCGGTATCCCTCAGGGACACATGGGCGAAGATTGCGAAGAAATGATGAAAAGACCGAGGGTTATAGTACACACAGCAGTCAGTGCAGATGCCTCCTCTGTGGGTTTCATGCCCGATATGGAGCTCTTTTACGGCCTTCTGCCCACATGGAAAGAGGATGCAACAATAACAGGTGCCGATACTCTTCTTCGAGCCTTTCAAGGGCCTGAGAAGGAGGAGTTACCGTTGAAAAGGCAGCCCAATTCCGATTTGCCTGTACTCTATGTCACGGATACAAGGGGGCGTTTCAGGCGATGGGCAGAGCTCATCAACGCACCCTTTTGGGGTGAATTTGTCGCCGTAATATCCGATACAACACCCTCAGTCTACATCGAATATCTCGACGGACTGGGTATATCCCACTTCATTGCAGGGGACGAGAGAACCGAGCCACAAAAGCTGCTCTCTGCCATGTATGAAAGGGGGATCAGGATATTGCGCATCGACTCAGGCGGTCAGCTCACAGGGCTTTTCCTTAGGCAAAGACTGGTGGATGAGGTCAGTCTGCTTGTTGAGCCATATATCACAGGCGGCAATCCCTTCTGTGGGCTGAGCGAAGGGCTGGAACAACCCTTGCGGATGACAATCTTCCATGTCGAACGCATAAAGGCGGATATAATGTGGCTCCGTTATCAGGTTCTCCACGAAGGATAGAATGCACAAAGAGGACTACAGCGGGATGACCCAATCCCTTATCTCAGATTACCAGAGGGGGCGGACAAGGCGGCGGCTGAAGGATGCGCAGCAGTGGTCAGGATGTGGGGCAAGTGTTGATATGCAATTAACTAAACCTGAAGTTGCCCTCCTGATTCTCGATATGCAGAACTATTTTCTAAAAAGTGACTCCCATGCCTTTATTCCTGCTGCAGAAGCTATCATACCGAGAATAGCCCGTCTGAGAAAGTCCTTTCTTGAGGCAGGACATCCTGTCATATTCACCCGACATGCCAACACGGTTGATAATGCAGGGATGATGGCAAGCTGGTGGCGGGAACTGATGTCAGACGACAATCCCCTGAACAGAATAACAGATGATCTGTCAACAGAGGGCTGTCATGTGCTGACAAAACCCCAATACGACGCCTTCTACGGCACTGCCCTTACCGACATGCTCAAAGGAGTTCAGTCCCTTGTCATAACAGGTGTAATGACACATATTTGCGCCGAGACCACAGCAAGAAGCGGATTTGTCCGCGGTTTCGAGATTTTCTTCACAGCCGACGGCACAGCTACATATAATCTCGACCTGCACAGGGGCAGCCTTGCCGGGCTTTCCCATGGCTTCGCACATATCGTAACCTGTCAGGAAGCGGAGGTGCTCTTGTGAGGCCTGGTGTCCTTGTCATAGGCGGTGGACCTGCGGGTATGGCCTGTGCAGTCCAGCTTTTGAGGTCCGGCTTTCCAGTCACGATTCTGCACAGGGACAATCTCGGCGGCCTTGTTCGGGAGGCCAATCTGGTGGAGAACTATCCCGGCTTCCCCGGCGGCATAACCGGCTGGGAGCTTGCCAATCTCATGGAAAGACAGGTGGACTCCCTCGGAATATTCCACATACAGGGTGAGGTAATACGCCTGCGCCACGACGACGGGCTTTTCCTCGCCATCACCCACGAGGGGAGCCACAGGGCTGATATTTGTGTTGTTGCCACAGGCACACGCCCAAATCCCCCAACAGACATGACAATAGATGACGATGCGCCTTTACTGCGCTCTATTTTGCCCCTCAGGGAAAAGTCAGGCAAAAGGGTGCTCGTTGTTGGAGGTGGTGAAGCTGCTCTGGACTATGGCCTAAGCCTTGATGAATGGGGCAATTCAGTAACCGTCCTCGTCCGCGGCAATACACCGAAGGCCATACCTGCACTTATTGACAGGGCAGCCCGTCTCGACATAAGAACAGGCATACACGTAGAGAATATTCACAAAAGAGGCGTTATCACTAAGGATGGCGAAAGTCTCGATGCAGACCATGTCGTCCTTGCCACGGGCAGAGAGCCCGATCTGGGCTTTCTTGTCGACATTGTGCAGGACATAGACAGCCTCACCGACAACGGCAGGCTCTACTTCTGTGGAGATGTAACAGGCGGAATTATGCGTCAGTGTGCCATTGCAGCTGGCGATGGAGTGAAGACAGCCATGAAGCTTGCGCAATTACATGAAAATACATAAATTATCCCCAATCTTTGAGCTATATCAAAAGGGGTATCGAATTCAATGAAGATAGTCAACGGGTCGTCCGACCAAAAGGGATACTGAAAAATTGCAGAGTAAATTGTCTTATGCGGTGAAAGTATGAATATTGTGTTTAGAACGGGTCGGCAGGATCTCGCCGAGGTATACATAGCCAGGACTGGGGATGGCAAGCTGATCGAATTTGTCCATTCTCTGCAGCCACCCATGCCGAGGGAGAAGAAATGGGTATTGACCATATCGACGCTCTACGGCTGCCCGGTGGGTTGCGCCTTCTGTGACGCAGGGACATATTATGACGGCAAACTCTCTCTGGACGATCTTCTCTGGCAGACGGATTTTCTGGTCAGGTCATTTTACCCAGATATGAAAGTGCCTGTGGACAAGTTCAAGGTACAGTTCGCAAGGACCGGAGAGCCGGCCCTCAATCAGGCTGTTCTCGATGCCCTTAGTGAGCTTCCACGGAGATATGATGCTCCGGGTCTGATGCCTTCTCTATCCACAATAGCACCAAGGGGCACAGATGCCTTCTTCGAAAGGCTTCTCGATGTCAGGGAGATTTTCGGCCCACGTTTTCAGCTTCAGTTTTCCATACATTCTACAGACGAGGATCAGCGCGAAAGGTTATTGCCTGTTAAAAAGTGGGACTTCTCTGAAATAGCCAATTATGGCGGGAATTTCCACAGAGGTGGACACAGGAAGGTGACTCTCAACTTTGCATTGGCACAGGATTCCATAGTTTCGCCGGAGGTGATTCATGCTCACTTCGATCCCTCAATATTTCTTATAAAGATGACGCCGGTCAACCCCACTGGAAGAGCCATGAAGGACGGCATAATCTCATCATGGGACAGGGCAGAAGAACTTACTGACAGATTCATGTCCCTCGGATATGACGTGGCACCCAGCGCAGGGGAATATGAGGAGAATCGCATCGGCTCCAACTGTGGTCAGTACATTAACTCCTTCATAAGGGAAAGGCCGGATGATGCCTATTCCTATGAGTTGGAGGAGTGCACGAGGTAGAACTCTCAAGGGATTCGAGAACACATTTCCGATTTCTGACCAATCGATAAGTCTTTTGGATATAATGTCTTGTGGCGAGGTGGCTTTTATAGGCCGTTCTGCATCCATGAAAAAAACTCTATCTTATCAAAACCGCCTTGCCATCTATCACAACATCATCAATCTGCGCCTTTACAATATACACACCACTGCCCAGATCATCGCCTGCATTCCAGATCTTCTTTTTGCCGAGGTCTGCTATGATGCGACCTTGTGTGTCGTGGATGGAGATGGTGGCGTTTTCGGGGGCTGTTATTGTGAGGGCGGAGTTGAATGGATTTGGATATGCTGCAATTCTCAGGTCTGATGGAAGCACATTCTCACTGATATTGCCTGTTTCCGGCATTATGTCCAGAACAACGCCCTCTATGACCGAAAGGTCGTAGGGGATGTCGTCGGGCAGGCTGTACCAACCGTCATATGTCCCGCCCCATCCGAAGTTGAGGTGATAGAAGTCATCGGTACTGTAGCCATCGATGACGAGATTATGCCCTGCATCCCATGCTGAGGTAACAACAGCGAGATGAACGGGATAGCCGTCCATGATATTCTCCTGTATGTCCGTGTAGAGAAGGGGTATGTCGTCCTCCATGAGTCGGCAGTCGAAGAGTCCGAAACGCTGAAAACCCGAATATGCCTGATCAACGCCGAATGTTCCTGAGCCGTCTGTGGAATATACCTGCTGCATTACAACTCCACAGGCGAATATAAGTGCTGCAATTTCATTTGTATTCGGCTCTTCCATTTCGGAATATGTCTGATCTAAGGAGTCGAGCCAGCTATTGAGGGTGACAAAGGAGGGAAAACCCCGGGACATCCAGTCGTCGTCTATGTGGTAGTTGCGGCTGCCCCAGTTGTGGTGATAGTCGTCTGCATTGGATAGCCTTGTGCCATTGGTTGTGCGATGAAAGTTCATTATCTGCGCCATTGCCACAGCAGGACACCCTGCGAGGCTTCGCATTCCGCCCACCGGGTCTGTGGGGCACATCCTGTTATAGGGGCTTGTCTGATTCCATGTGGATTCCAGCCATCCGCCGGACTCCGTTGTGCCTTCAGGGGGATAATATGTTGTCAGGCTCTGTCTTTCCCCTGCGAGGAGGCTCTGCCATTCTCTGTTGTGTTCCTCTCTGAGGTGGGAAGGGATTTGCTGCATATATGCCATGCGTGATGTCATGTCCGCCTCTACCATATCCCTGAGGGGATTGTCCTCTGCCACTGCATATTCGCCTGTCTTGCTCCAGGCAATTACAGGCTCGATGTCGCTGTCGCCGGATAGGATGACATAGCCCTCTCCGCCTCTGGAGAAGACAAAGGCTGCACCGTCATCGATGCTCTCAATTAGCTCACAATCATCCCAGCCCATGAAGCTCTTCGCTGCTGTCATAGCGGTCTGTTCTCCCACAGGTGCGGAGATTACGATACCTGCCAATAATAATACCAATAAATGTGTTCTCATAGCATCCCCCTTAGCTAACTCTCTACATTTAAGGAAAATATAGCTATTCAACCATAGATGGAAAAGTTATGAATGTGTTAACTCGAAATCTCCGACCACATAATCAGAATGTCTCGACCTTAAGATCGAGCCAAGATAAGCAGACATGGCGAACAAAATTATGAGTCCATAGCTCAGCCAGTTGAGCTGTTCTTTGAGGGCTTTGCCTGCTCTTTCTATCAATACCCTTCTTCGCGTATTTTCTTCAGGCGCATCCAGATGGCCATCTTGCTTCTTCCGAAGTGTTCTGCTATTTCTGGGATGGATATGCCGGCATTGTCCATCTGCTGGAGTTCATAGTCCTCGTTCTGTGACCAGACACGATGGGCGTTCTGAGGGGTTTTGCGGCTTTTCCTGCGGCCTTTCGTGCCTTTGCGCAGTGGTCTTTCCCTTTGAGGGGGTAGTGTCGGCTCTTCCTTTGCCTCGATTATCTCAATGCCCCTGCAGGATTCGTAGTCCTTGGGGACGAGCCTCTTGGGTATCTCCAGCCTGTTTATAGCACGTGTGACTGCGACATAGAGGGTGTTTATCTCCTCATTGAGCTGGGCAAGGTCTGCGCCCTCTTCCTCGGCCTGCCGTTTTATGTCAAGCTCAGATGGGAAATCCCCGGCAAGGGTGACAGTGCCGTATTCCATGCCCTTGGCGCGGTGGACAGTCGAGAAAATCATCTCGGCGTCCTCCCGTCTTTCGGTCTGGCGCGCCTTTAGCTCCTTGAGAATCTTGGGTATATCATTGCCGTATTTCTCGACTATGGTCGCCATCATGCCCAGTTCCCTGTCGTCTGTGGCGTCTACATATTCGGACAGCTCTTTCATGTCGTTCATGTGGGCAATCAGGGGATCGCGAATGCGGTCATGCTTCTTGTTCTTGAGATTGAGTACATCGTATAGGGATGCGCCCTCGGCTGCATAGGCATAGTTATTGATATTACCCTCGAAATAGAGCTTCTTGACGGGCTTTTCTCCAAAGGCTGCCTCCGTTGCACGGAACAAAAGCCCAAGATTGCTGCGGGCCAAGACAGCATGTGTATCGGTTTTCTTCTGGTGTTCGATACCCTTGATCGTCACATCGTCAAAGGGCATGAAATGGCGTTTTCTTGCCAGCATCGAAGAGGCAAGGTCTGCGACGTTCTGGTTGAATCGGAAACTGCGTGTAAGTGAGAATGGGGGCAGGTCTGTACTCTCCAGGGAGTTGATGGCATGTCTCCAGCCGTATATCTGCTGATTTGTATCGCCGACAATCACCTTTGTGCCCCTCTGCCTCAAAAAGATATCCAACATGGACGGCGATGCGTCCTGTCCCTCGTCAAACAATATGAAATCGTAGCCGAGTGTGGGATTGCGCAGCTGGAAGAGCTTGAGATAGAAGTCATGGGTTATCTCTATTTCGCCACGATACATCTTGGCGAGCAGCTCCCTTGTCATGAAGTAGATGCTCTCGCCATTTCCCTCTATGAAAGCCTTTGCCTTTTCCCCCTTTGCCTGTGTCATATAGTCCAGCTCCTTGAGCTTCTTTGCCCTTGAGTTCATGAACCAGTCGGCATATCTTCTTATATGATTTGCCATTACAAACTTGCCGACACTTGAGCTTGACTTGATGCCCAGCATATCGGCTATCTCATGTGTTCTGTAGCCATTGGCCTTGAGCTCCAGCCCCGACCCCATTACAATGTGTCGAAAGGCAAGGGAATGTGCGGTCTCCACGCGGACATGGCGCAAACCGGCAAATCTTCTGCGTGCCTCCTCCTTCACAGACTTGTTGAAGGCAAGGTATAGAATGGGCTGTTTTCTTCGCCTGGCATATTCTATGAGCAGCGTAGTCTTGCCCGAGCCGGCAACTGCGTTGATCTTTGCGTCCCCCTGAGCCTCAACTGCTGCGAGCTGTTCGTCGGTCAGCCTTATTTTTGGGTCGTGTCCGTCCATTTTATAAAGCTATATCTGTATTGCTCAGGTGTCAAGTGTGGGAGAAACTCTTGCAAGTTGAGTCGGGAGATATTAACTTTCATTCAATGAAAGGAATCGAAATGGACAGGTTACAGAATATATGCAAGAAGTATGATGTTGCGAATCTATATTTATTCGGTTCTTACAGCACAAAGAACCAGACCGAAGACAGTGATATAGACATGCTTGTCAGCTTTCTTGATAAGGACGAACTTTTCGACAAATATATGGGCCTGAAGGAGGAGCTGACATCCCTCTACAAAAGGGAAGTAGATCTCGTTATAGAGACGAACTTCAGAAATCCATTTTTTCAGACGGAGATAAACGAAACCAAGAGGCTTATCTATGAGGTTTTCTATGGAAACTGATCTTATAGCTCGAAGTAAAACACTTTTTCTCATCAACCACCTTCTCACATGGGTCAATAAAGACAGATATGGCAGAAACAAGTAAATAGACAATTTCGCATTTTCGTTTAGTAGTGCCGTGGTCGGGTAGAAACTACCCACTCTAAACTCTAGTGAATGTTGATTGAAAGGGTGTCTTCCGAAAGCAACCAGTACCCCTGCAAAGGATGGAGAGATTCAAAGTCCTGTAATGGATTATATGAAAAGGCTTCTGTATCAAATCGATAAATAGGTCCGATCACTCCAGAAAGGGTATCGAAGTGTAGGGGAGAAAGAATGCAATATGGTAAACCAATAAGATTCCAACCGACATTCAGTTTTAAGTCAATGGAGAAAATATGGGTTAAGGAGTCGAAATGCAAAGTTGTATCTTCCATGGAAAACAACCAATATCCTTTTCCTGGCTTAAGGGTATCTGGTTCAATGTATGAATAATCTTCAAATGAATAAGGAGTGCTTCCCCCAAAAACAGCTTCAGGCGAGTAGGAGGAGATGCTATCAAAAGGAAGCGATATCAGATTCCAGCCTTCTGATAGAGTGACACTGCTTGCAGATAAAGGTAAATCCGATATATCAAGAATGTGCAAACCATTATCGTTGTTTGTCAGATAAAGTATTGAGTCACTTATCATGAATAACCCAACCTCACCGTTTGGGTCAAAGTAACCAACTTCAAGAATGTTTGAAATGTCATTGACATCGAATATATGAACTCCCGAATAGGCGTTTGACAAAAACACATGGCTGCCCACTACAGATATATCAACACCATAGTTATAGTCATCAATATTGGCGACAATCTCGAGATCAAGTGGATCGGATATATCAATAATGATTAAACCCTGGTTATAAGTATTTAAATAGGCGAACCCGCTTGAAATGACATGTCTTCTCGGTTGTCCATAAATTGAAATGTCTGAAACTTACTCTAGTTCACTGTAGTCATGAACAGAGTAGACACCAAAATAGAAATTATAGTAAGAATAGTCGATGGTAGTAATATAAGCCAAAGAGTCTTGGAAAACAGCATCGAGTATACTAAGACCAGATTCAACTGCCAGTCTAGTTGCTGATAAATCATGTGGAGTTGATAAGTCTATGACATAGATGCCATTATTTGAGGTAACTATAGCGAATGAATCAACAATCTGTATATCATTTTGACCTGTCCCGATGGGGATAGAATCCAGAAAGATTAGATCAGCTGGATCAGATGCATCTATGGTGATAAATGACGCTGTATGAGTCTTTGATTTAGTAAAGAGGATTAATGAGTCTTTAACAGCAACGGTATAGGCTTTGAAGTCACCTGCAAACCTTGAGATAAGTTCTGTTGTATCGCGAAGGTCGTAAATACCAATTCCACTATGACATTCGGCCATAACAAAGTAATCATTGAACAAAGTGCAACTTTGAGGTGGACCACCTAGATCGAAAGAAGCCAATAATGTCGGGTATGCTAATTCAGAAACATCATAGATATTAATTCCATAAGTGTGATCGCAAACAAAGAGTGTTGTGCCTTCAAGGAAAGAAGATGTTACGATTGCAAGAGTGTCTAAGCTTAGAATTTCTCGAAGCTCGAATGGGTCATTGATATCGATAATTCTGAGTCCCCCTGTATTATCTGAAACAAATGCTATTGAGTCATTTGTTTCTACAGCAAATGAATAGCCAGGAGTGTTTATTCTGCTTAACATACTTCCACTTCCAAGGGCGATGGACATAAATCCGTGTGCGAAACAAGCTAGGAACGCAAATTCATCTATCACAGCGATATCTTTGACTCTTCTTCCAGTATCTGTCCCCCCCCCTAAGGTATAGCTTCTTTCCAAGTACATCTCGGCAGGATTGCTAACATTAACTCTTTGCAATCCATACATGTCATAGGTTGCATAAAGAAGATCATCGACTAGAAAAGGTTTTTCTGTTGAAATTCTATCATAAATACCTAGTAGGTATAAGGCATTAGGATTGTGGGCGTTCAAAGCATAGATATGTCCTGATGCAATGAAAACAACCTCCTCATCTATTATTATATCAGTAACCTTGCTCGTTGTCATATAGGAGGAAATTTCTAAGGGATGTGCTGGATCACTAATGTCAAGAATAACTAATCCTGCATATCCAGCAGCAATAAATGCGAGTGAATCGATAATCTTTATTTCATGTATGACATCTGAAAAATACAGCCTAGAGTATATTGATGGTTCTCTTAAGGAGGATATATTGAGTAATGTAAGTAAGTTGCCTGAACCAGTTAAACAGACATTACCGTGGACAGATATAGCATTAGTTCCTCCACCATTTATTCTGCCAGCTGGATTAATATTCCAATAGTCCTCTTGGGATAGTGCAATAGAACTACAAAGATACAAAAGAATAAGCAGCGTCCGCATTTGATTCATTATTCTTCCTTTATAGAAGCACTTTTCTCTGTAAATGATAGCTATGTGCCATTCTTAGTCAAGAGCAAAAAAATATATTCTTAAACAATTCTGGACTAGCTAAGGATATCTAATTGTGACACTTTTGTAATTCCATATTTATATGGACCCGATGGGGGTCGAACCCACGGCCTCGACATTGCGAACGTCGCGCTCTCCCAACTGAGCTACGGGCCCATTTATTGGAGAATAAAGTGGGATGGGGGGGATAAGTCAATAAATGTTTTTGGCTTGTATATGGTGGATTTTTCCCTTTCTTTTCTAAAAAGCTGATTTTAACGAAAGGACAGCATGATTATATCGGATGGACATATTGACCTTGCCTTTGCATTCATGATGCGTGGGCTTTCGCCTTTGGACAACCTTGCCAGGATAAGACAGGAGGACGCCCTCGCTTCAGTTGCGCTGCCAAGTATGCGCAAGGGCGGCGTGAAGCTCTTTTTTGGCACTCTCTACATATCGCCGGACGAGGACGATGGTGAGAAGGTATACTATAAGGATGTGGAGGATGCGTCCAAGAAGGGGATGATGCAGGTCGAGTTCTACGAGGCACTCTCTTTGAGGGCAAAGAAGGAGGAACACGGCTTCACTGTTTCTATAATTACTGACAAAGAAGGGCTGACCGAATCGCTCAAAGACCCGGACGACATTGGGATCGTCATGCTCATGGAGGGTGCGGAGCCTGTGGAGTCGCCTGATAAGCTGGATATATGGAAGGAAAAGGGCGTGCGGATAATCGGCCCTGCATGGCGGGATACAAGATATTCAGCAGGGGCTTTCAACAGGACCGAGGGGCTGACGGATATGGGAAGGGATTTGCTCAAGGCTATGGAAGAACAGTCCATGATTCTCGATATTTCCCATATGTCACAGAAGGCAGTGGACGAGGCACTCACGACTTTCGGGGGGAAGGTCATCGCCACACACGCCAATGCACGGGCTGTCTGCGATTCGCCGCGGAATTTGACAGACGAGGTTATCAAGGAGATAGCACGGCGCAAGGGTATTGTCGGTATTGTTTTCTACGATGGATTTATCAAGAAACCATTGACAGGCAGGGTGCATATATCCGATCTGATGAAGCATATAGAGCATATGACCAAGGTTCTCGGCGGAACGGAGCATATCGCCATAGGCTCGGACATGGACGGCGGCTTCGGCAAGAACAGGCTGCCCTTCGAGATAGAGAGCCACATGGACTTCTTCAAGCTGGAGAAGGCGATATTGGAAGCCGGGCTGACGGAGGCCGACTCAACGGGCATCATGGGCGGCAACTGGATCAGATTTCTGGAAGGGGCTCTGTGATAGAGGACAGAAATCGGCTGGCTGAGGCCTTCCTTGGTATTTACGATGTAATAAGACAGTTGCGGGAGCCTGAGACGGGCTGCCCCTGGGACATAAGGCAGGATCACCGCTCCATTCGCGAGAACATGATTGAGGAGACATACGAGGCCATAGAGGCCATAGACAAGGGCGACGACACAGAGCTTTGCGAGGAGCTGGGCGATCTTTTGCTGCATATACTCTTCCATTCGGACATTGCAGAGCGTGAGGATTCCTTCGACATGATAGATGTCATGGACGGCATAAGGGAAAAGCTCATCCGCCGCCATCCCCATGTCTTTGCAGGGCAGGAGGTCTCGGGACATAAGGAGGTTCTCCAGAACTGGGAGGCGATAAAGAAGGTGGAGAAGGCAGAGCGCAAGGATGTGGATCATGTATCCATCCTCGACGGCGTTCCCCTGTCTGCTCCGGCCCTTTTGGTGGCGCAGAGAATACAGGAACGTGCTTCGCGCATAGGCTTTGACTGGGGCGAGCAGGGGCCTGTCTGGGACAAGATATACGAAGAGCTGGACGAACTGCGCGAACCCGGACAGAGCAAGGAGCAGCTTGAGGACGAGCTTGGGGATGTACTCTTTTCTGTAACGAATTTGGCGCGCTTTCTCGATGTGAATGCCGAGATGTCCCTCAAGTCGACAATAGCCAAGTTCAAGGGGAGATTCGCCCATGTGGAGCGGATGATACACGAAAAGGGGCTGGAAAACCCCACCCTCGAACAGATGGACGAGTTCTGGGAAGAGGCAAAAAAGTGGGATAGGCAGGCTTAGCCCTTTTTACTTAGTGACAATATGCCCTCCATAGAGTATAATGCAGAAAAATTAAAATGGAGGGAAATGGAAGAGAGATTGAAAATCGATGTCAGGGGTGCTGCGGAGAAGCTCAGGGAGATTGCCGAATATCTTGAGGAGGGCGAGGTCTTCGAGGATGCAGCCATAACAATGAAGATAGTCGCCGATTCTGGCGAGATTATGATAAGACTGATTGCAGAGGCGCAGCAGGAACAGGGCTATGGAGACGATTTTGACGAGCAGGAAGAGATCATAATAGAGGACGACTCCGAGCTGGTTTGACAATCCCTCTGCTATGTTATATAATAGAAAGTACTCGGGAGGTTACCATGGAGATTGCGATGATGGCATTACTCGGCGTTGCGCTTGCTGCTGCCGCCGGATTCAGGCTTTTTGTGCCCTTTCTGGTGGTCTCCATCGCTGCACTTTCCGGGCATCTGGGGCTTTCCCCTGATTTCGCATGGATAGGGACATGGCCGGCACTGATAGCCTTTATCATCGCCACTGTCCTTGAGATTGTCGCCTACTATGTCCCCTGGCTGGACAATCTACTCGACACCATCACGGTTCCGGCTGCCATAGTCGCAGGAACGGTGCTGACGGCTGGTTTCATCACGGATATGTCGCCTGTTTTGCGCTGGGGGCTTGCCATAGTGGCAGGCGGAGGCGCAGCGGGCATCACCAGCCTTGTATCCAGCGGTGTACGCGCCATATCCTCCGGCACAACGGGCGGAATGGCCAATTCCGTTGTCTCTACAGTCGAGACGGGGACATCGACTGTCATCTCCACGCTGTCCGTGATCATCCCGGCACTGGGCATCGCCTTTGCCCTTGTGATTGTCGTCTATTTGGGGACTCGCATACTCCGCAGGAGAAGGGCAGTCCGCCCATGAAGAGAATACTCCTTCTCGCTCTTCTCATTATGCCGATTTTCGGACAGATTATGATACCCAATGCCTATCAGCAGCCGGAGTTCAAAAGGACAATCGGGCTGGGCTATGGGATGCGGTGGTTCTTCCACGACATTTCGGGCTTCAGACCCATTGTGACAGGCGAGGAGGAAGCCCCACATCTCGGCACGAATATCCGCCTTCAGGGTATCACCCTCTACGGCATGCTTGAGCCGAATATCGTCATGGGTATGTCCGCCTGGGGAAATATGCACTCCAAGGAGAACGATGCAGGCCGCGCTGAGTGGTTCGGGCTGATGGCCGGTGTATTTGTGGAGGGCAGGAAGAACCGCATAATCATGGACTGGTACGGCACTGCCGGCCTCGGCGTACACTGGGGCTATTTCGGGCTTTCCGGCACATCGGAGACCACCGACTATACCCCCAATCTCCGCACATCGACAATGCTCATAGAGCCGACAGTCGGCCTCGGCTATGACTTCTCCGGCATATTAGAGCTGAGGGTGACAGGCTCATATATCACGACAAAATTCGGCGACACGCGGCGGAGCACCGCCCTCGAATACAATGGCCCCGACCCCATGGGCAAGGGCTGGACACTCTCGACCACCATAAGATACAATATCCCGACCATGATTGAGTAGGGGCAAATAGGTTTAGATGGATGTAAAACCTCAACGAAGATGCCTGGAGACCAAAAGGATAGATAGAGGGGAATGTTCATTTTCTTTGCTTGCCCAAAGAAAACAATGCATGAAGCTGACTCCCTTCTAAAAGAAGACAAAACGAGAGATATGCCAGAAAAGGCAGTTAAGAGGGGAATGTTCATTTTCTTTGCTTGCCCAAAGAAAACGAACCAAAAGAAAAGGCATCTTTTTGCAAGGCAATTCGCAAGCGACCGCCAAATTCTCAATCTCCATGCTCTTTTTTGATGTTGGGAAACATCAAAACGCAATTCCGATTGGAATTTGTCTATTGCTGTGCAAAAAGAGATTAAGACTTTGTTCAATCGACACCATATATTTGCTTAGGTTTTAAAGATCACTGGCACAGCGTCTGCAATATCAAATGTAGAAAGCACCTCCCTTTTTACCCGGCATGGAATAAAAAAGGGCGGATTCTGTGAGATAACACTTGAAATCCCGTGAAAAATGATTAATTATTCTAACGATGGGTTAGCAAAGATAACTCTGATTTACGAGAAAAGGGGTGTGAGGTGAACATGAAGAACATAAGAGCATTGGCAGTGATTTTGGCGGTGCTTGCCTTGGCAGGTGGGTTTTGGGGGGCTGACTCTCTGTGCATGAGATTGGCGGACACCTTGACTGTTGTTTCTGAAATGGAAGGATTTCTTACATGCGAAAAGCCAGTTTTTTATGATGAGTATATATATTTATCAATGTATAGGTTTTTTGGTGTTTTTCATATGGATTCCTTTGGAACTATTCACGTTGATACTACAATGCTCCATGACCGATCAATATCATCGATAGGCATCTTAGACTCAACACTGTTTGTATGTACGTATGGCTATCTTCATGTTTTCAGTTTAAGTGATCCAGCACAACCTGAGTCTCTTTTATCTATAGAAACTATTGACTTTTGGTCTCGACCATTAAGTCTTTATGATATTATTGTAGCAGATAGTATTATCTATGGTGATGGAAATGGAAGAGTCTACAGATTTCAAATCAGCAATCTGGATAGTATCTATGAGATAGATTCTTATTCATCAGTTCCATTCATGTATACTGAATATCCATTTTCTTATATGATGAGTGCCGGAGAAGATAATGACGGGCACGATCCATATAGCTATTGGCGAACATTTAGTTCAGGAAATTTTGTTACAGGAGACAGTACTGAAGACACGGAATTCATTTTGGAGGCAGATGATTATATGGTATCTCCCTGTTATTTTGCCATTAAGGATTCCATAGCCTTTTTCACAGTTAACGCCTACACTCACTTTCTTGAATCCTATCAGATGACTCCTGATCGTGACTCTATATGGCTGCTTGATAAATGGAGTGACATCACTTCGGGATACGAAGGCGAGGTATCTGAAATGTGTATTTCCGACAGTCTTCTCATTCTTGCCATGGAACCAGACCAGATATATGTATTGTCCATCAGTGATCCATCTGCCCTGAGAACGTTGGCCTATTACTGTGACACTACTATAACAAGATATTTTCAGCCCTTTGTAGTGGATTCATTCATCGTTGTGCCATCCCGATATAATACGAGGCGGATTGGTCTGAGGTTGTTTGTCTATCCTTCGACCGATTCATCCTCGATATCAGAACCCCCACAGCCATTGAACCCCCTCCCCACCGCGATACCAATTACACGCAGCGCAGGCTTTCTCCATTCGGAAAGGGAGATGGGACTCTATGACATAAGGGGTCGGGAGCTGGCAAGGGGTAGGTCAATAGACACAAGATTTCTGAACAACGGCGTTTACATCGCCAATAATGGCACAGCTTCTGTGAAGATTAGTGTGGTGAGGTGATAATGGATAACATGAATACTGATCCATCACTGGAAGACTTCCTAAAATCAATACCCGAGGTCACAGATGAGGAACAAAAGGAGATAGACGAGCTTCATGGCGAGCCTGAAGGATACAAGCCATTCTATTCCAGAGAAATAGAGATCTGAAAAACTAACCAGGAGATATTATCTCCACAGTCGGGAAGTAAGTGGCGAAGCGTCCCCTGTCGCGTGTTATAAGCGGCAGCCCCAAGACAGCAGCCTGTGCACCGATGAAGAAGTCGGGCAGTGGCGTGGTCTTGCTTCCCCTTTCACGTCTATATCTCAAAAAGGCCTTGCCTGCAAGGAAAAGTGCCTCCTTCGGTATATCCAATATTCGGAAGTCACCTGTCCTAAGGACATCCTCAAGCTCCTCTATTCTCTGAAAACCTACAGATACTTCCGAATAGATGACGCTGTTTATGTACAATAGACCTTCCCTGCTGCAATTTTTGAGCGCATTAAGAGACCAGTCCGCCCATTTCGGATCATCGGTTACTATGTCGAGAATCACATTGGAATCGACTAGAAAGCCATCCATCACTCAGACCTCGTCAAGACCATGATCTCATCTGTGGTCATACCTACGCTCGCCCTGCCCCTCAATGAATCAAAGCGATTTCCTTTTTTTCTGACAAGATAAACACGACCATTCTCTTCTATGAACTCAACCTCCGAATTATGGTCTATGCCCAGCTTTTTTCTTATGTCCTGCGGAATTGTGACCTGTCCCTTTGTCGTTACCTTCATATATACTCCTCGGTAATACCCTTACAAGTAAGAATAATACCAAAGGGGCATTTTGTCAATGTTCACGACGCTCTATCTGTTATACCTGTGAAATTCGCCAAAAGGCGCAATTGTTTTCAGGGGTTTCCGGTAAGGTACTCATAGCTCCCTTTGGCCTTCTCGGAGAAGAGGGTCTGATAGACACCTGCGAGGTATTCACCCTTTTGCACGATCTCAAGAAGGGCATCGCCGCCGAGATTGGTGTAGCGCAATGTTGTGCCGATATAGAACTCCGTGCCGCCTTCGTGTGTCTCCTCTACAAAGACCTTGAATGGCTCTGTCTTGCCTGCCCTCACGTCCTGCCACGCTGTGGAGACTATGCTCAGATATGCCTCGCGCTCCTGTGGATTGTTATGTGGACGGATATAAAGTATCGGTGCGTATATGTCGATCTTGTCCGGCAGAAGACGAATCTCAAAGGGGATATCCGCCTTTGTGTATTTATAGGATAGTCCATAACCCTCTTCCTTCGCTATGGTGTCCGGGGAAAGGGCTGTATACTCGGATATGATATCTGCCGCCTCTTCCCTTGAGCTGTTCTTGCCCTCCCTGCGCATGGTCATAGGCTGGGGGCGAAAATATGGGAAGGCATACTGTTGTGCTATCATATCCTCGGTTGTATATAGCATCTCCAGAGCCTTTCGTAGTTTATCGGAATGGCCTGTATTGATCATCCCCTCCGTGAGTGTCTGCTCGGCGAGGTCATTTCTGTCCATGCAGTTGTATACTATGGAGGCATAAAGGTAGCCGATATAGTCGTGGGGTCTCTCTGTAATTGCCCTTTCGGCATATGTCCTGGCAATGTCACACTGTTGCTGATCATCGATAAAATCGTACATCCTTGTCGCGAGAAAGACCATCCTGTTCCATCCGGGATAACGCTTCTGAAGAAAGGGAACGCCCTGATCATAGAGAAGCTGCTCGCCCCTTCTGTATTCCATGTCGCGGGTGATGGATGTTGCAATATTGATGAAGAGAAAGACCCCCGCCAGAGCTGCGGCTGTCGTGTATAGATGTCTCCTGTCGAGCCTGCGTATCTTGAATATAATATATAGAAGGAGGGGCAGGAGTATCAGCGATGTCAGATCCCAATCTCCGCCACCGAGTTTGAAGTCGATGAGAAAGACCATGACAAGTGCTGTGAAGCTCCCCCATATCAGTATGTCCCGCGCACCTGTCCTTGCCTTTTCAAGGGAGACCTCTCCGCCAACATAGCGCAGGAAAAGGGGGACGAGCGGCGATATGAAGAGTACATAGTTGCCGAAGAGCAGTAGATGCGCCCAGCTGACAAAATACTCCGGATTGGCAGCAAAGAGTATGAAATTGTCCTTTATGAAAAGCTTGTGCTGAACATCTGTCCATCCTATGCCCATGGCGATTATTGCCGTTGCTCCGATCATTACAGAAAGTGCATATTGTGGAAGATAGCGGTGGAGATAGATTAGCGCAACAAAGCCGAAAAGATACAGGAACAAAGGATGGAGAGCAGATGCAAGGGCCGCCGGAATGAGATAGAGCCATATCCCCCTTTCCTCCTGATTGCGGAAAAGCAATATATAGTAAGCCCACATTCCAAGTAGGAGGGCGGGCCCATATACCTCCACATGATTGAAGATCATAAAAATCCCTGAGCCTGCAAAGACTGTATAGATCGAAAATGCCGAAAGACCGTCCTTTGCCAGCTTTCTCGTGAACATAAATGCGAATATCATGTAGCCTGCAGCCATAAATATGTGGACAATCTGGATGGAACGGAAAAGCCCCAGTCCACCTTCAAGGGGTGTTGTCAGCATCTTGTATATCATGACTGTGATGAAGCGATTCGATCCATATTCCAGATTATCCGGAAACTGGATAATTCGCTGTAGGACCTGTGCGCCGTCTCCCATGAGCTGATTGTCCTGCCAGCCGAGGGTGCCGAGGACTGCACCGATCAAAATTGAGGTGGCGATGCCCTTGTAGAGCCTTCCCTCAAGGAGCAGCCTGCCCTTCCATCCGGCGATCTTCGACCAGAACTCAACCCCTTTAGAAGGCAGCATTGACAGGAGAAAGAGGCAAAGCACAATCTGTATGACAGGATGAAGAAGGGCAATCGCCGAGAATGCCCAGAGTCTATGGGGAAAGAACATACCGATCAGAGAAAGACCGATATACAATATGATGAGAATATGGCGAAGCTTAATCGACATCTTTCCTCCGAAGGCAAATATTTTGTTGATCTAAAATATATTATATGACAAAATCTGATAAAAATCATCAAATTTCTTGCCTTGCAGCGGATTTTTTGCAAAAAAAAAAAGAGGGGTTACCCCCTCTTTAATATAAAAATGTGCTGTTTTGCTCAGCCCTCTTTTTTGCCGTTAGGCCTCCACTTTTCGAGGAAATCATAGCGGTCTGCCATGATTCTCTTGAGCTGCATGAGATTGTACTGCTTTATGTCGTCCTCGCCGTGGCGGATGAGTATGGTGTCTCTGATTATGTCCACCTGCAGAACATCGACTATGCCGTCGTCTGTCACCAGCCTGTCGCCTTCTTTGGGATACTTCTCATGAAGCTCCTGATAAAAGGGCTGTTCATATGTCAGGCAGCAGATCAGCCTGCCGCATAGCCCTGATATCTTCGAGGGGTTGACAGCAAGCTGTTGATCCCTTGCAAGCTGGGATGTGACGGGCTTGAAATCGTCCAGCCACAGCGAGCAGCAAAGCTCCCTGCCGCATGGGGCAAGGCCGCCGACCTTCTTTGCCTCATCGCGGACACCTATCTGCCTCAGTTCAATTCGCGTTCTGAAATTCGCAGCCAAATCCTTGACCAGCTCGCGGAAATCCACACGCTGATCCGCTGTATAGTAGAAGGTCAGCTTATTACCGTCGAACTGGAATTCGGCATCTACCAGCTTCATATCAAGTCCGTGGAAGTCGATAAGTTCCTGGCAGTTTTCCATGGCGTCCTTTTCGTCTGCCCTGATCTGCTTGAGCTTCTCCAGCTCTGATTCATCGGCCTTTTTGAGTATCTCAAGGGGATAGCGTCTTTCCGAGTGCTCCTGCATATATTCCTCGGTTATGGGAACACCGATTCTGCCGATATCCCTTCCCCTTTCAGCCTGAACAAGAACCCATTCTCCCTTTTCGTAGGCTGTGTGGGATCTGTCTATGAAGTAGTCCTTCCTGTCCCTCTTGAAGGCAACGATATAGTAATCGGGTCTGAAGTCCCCGTTTTTCTCCTGTGTGTTCATTCTTTCCAATCTATTAATATCCTGTTGGTTTGTCGGTCTTTACATCAAATGGGCAGTAGAGCATAGGCTGACCGAAATCTATGGAAGCTGCTGTGTTTTCGTCACTCAGCATTCTGACAGCCCTTCCAAGAGGGCCGGGAAGCTGAACATTCTCCAGTGTTTCGATCAGATCCATGAATGTCTTTGGCTTGGGATATGTCACTATCTCCGGCTGCTCATTGGCGGGGTTGCCTGCCATGCGCTGAGCACAGGCAATGGCATCCCATAGGCCGCCTATTCTGTCGACGAGTCCGTTCTCAACTGCGCGAGTGCCTGTCCAGATATGACCCTGGGCAACGGAGTCTATCTGGGCAAAGGAGCGATTCCTTCCCTCGGCTGCCTTGCCTACAAATGTCTCGTATGTGTGGTCTATTGAACGCAGCAGAAGAGCCTTTTCGGCGTCCGTCCATGGTCTTGTTATGGTGCTGTAAATCTGGGAATATTCGCCCCTTTTGAAGGTGTCCTTTGTGACCCCCCATTCGTCCATAAGCCCTTCTACATATGGCTTTCCGCCGTATACGCCTATGGAGCCGGTAACTGTGCCCTCGCCTGCGAAAATCGTATCTGCCGGCATGGAGATGTAGTATCCTCCAGAGGCAGCAACACCTGCTTGAGAGACAATGAAAGGCTTCTTTGCCTTTGCGCGGACGATGGAGTTCCAGATTATGTCGGAGGCAAGGGCAGAGCCGCCGGGGGAGTTGACCCTGAGAACAATTGCATCTATCTCGTCATCCCGTGCAACCTCGTCTATTGTTGCGGAGAGTTTGTCGCCATAGATGCCGTCATCGCCACCGAAGGGGCTGGGGTTTCCTTTGCCGCTTCTTATGCTTCCCTCTGCAATTACAAGGGCGATCTTGCCGTCTTTGAGCAGCTCTGTCTCTGCCTCTACAAAGTTGGCGTATTTGTTGATTGACAGCAGTCTGTCCTCGAAATCCTCGATATCTATGTCGTCTCCCTCTTCGGAGAGCTTTGCCATCAACACAGAGTCGACCTGATTGGGATATAGAAGACCGTCGACAAGACCTGTCTCGTACATTTCATCGCCCCAGATAAGCCCCTTTTCGATGAGCTTGTCGAAGTCCTCGTCTGTGATGCCGCGGGCATCGGTAACGCGATTTTTGTAGAAGAGCATGATGTCATCCAAAAGCATATCAATGGTCTCTGCAAAGGGCTCGGAGAAGCTCTTGCGTGTGAAATTCTCCATGCCGCCCTTGAAGTCGCCGCGCATGACAACATCCATGCCCACGCCGAGTTTATCGAAAAGCCCCTTATAGAACAGTGGCTCTATGGAGACACCGTTTATCAGCAGCATACCCGGGGGGGGAACATAGAAATGGTCTGCCTGTGCAAAGAGTACGGAAGAGCCCATTGTCAAGATCTCTGTATAGCCGTATATGGGTTTTTTATCCCTGAACTCCTTCAGCGCAATTGCAAGTTCCTCGGACTGAGCCCTGTTGAGAGCATTGCCTGTGCCTGTGAGATAGAGTGCCTTGATATTCTCATCGTCCTTTGCGTATTCGATGGTCTTTATCAGCCTGTGGAAGGCAACACCCCTCTTGCCCATCTGCTGGAAGAAGGAGAAATCCATGTCGACCTTTTCCGGATAGGTCTTGGAGATGTCGAGAGTCAGGATGCTGCTCTCGTCTATGTCTATGTCCTCTATGCCCGCTGCAGTGGGGAGATTATGGTATAGCAGCAGAATGCCCAGAAAGAAGATGAATAGAAATGCGATTATGACGATGATGGCTTTTTTCAATGTGCCTCCGATCTTTCCATTGATATCCCGTTCTCAGTCCACTCGACAAAAAAGGCGAGATCTGGCGACCAGGATTCATGTCTGTATTTATTTTTTATCTCCTCCACAGTATAGGGGGAGGGTGAAGTGCGTCTGGATAATATGTCTACCTGTTGGGCTATTGTGTCCACCGGGCTTGTAAGTGTGTCTATGATGACAGCGTGCATGACAGGGGCGGATGGCTCCAGAAAAAAGCCGCCGCCGCGCCAGGCATTGTCCGTTGAATAGACTATCTCGCCATTTCGTGTATCCTCGAGAACAAGCCACCAGAACCCCTTGCCCATATATTTGTGGTCATACTGGGAGGCAAGGGCAAAGACAAGGCAGTTCTCGCCATTGGCAAAGAGGCGTTCAATCTTATCCTCTATAGGAAGATTTACGGAAAAAGGTTTCATCTTCTTCTCGCCGATATCCCATGCCATGATGTCCTGACCGTCGGGAAAGAAGATAAGACCCTTTTTGTGGTCATAGGCGATGGGCGCATAGGGCTTTTCTATATCCCTTGTTATAAGGGAGTCAGCGATGATCTCACCCTTCCCGTCACGGGAAAGCTCCACTGTGTGAAGCTCGAAGCTGCTTTCGCCAAGGCGGCTGTGCTCGAGTATATATGCAAAGTGTCTGTTGTCAGACCACCCCACAGAAACTAATCCCCGTACCTCGCTGGATATGACCTTTGTGCCGCCTCCGCAGCCTGCGAGAAGCAGTGCGAGAAAAAAGGGATATGTCCTCTTCAGAATATTCAAGAATCTCCTTATATGTCAAGGTCTGTCACATCCAGCGCATGGGACATGATGAATTCCTTGCGCGGCGCAACCTGGTCGCCCATCAGGATGGAGAAGATCAGATCAGCTCCTGCTGCGTCTTCCACTGTTACCTTGAGCAGCCTTCTGTTCTTTGGGTCCATTGTTGTCTCCCATAGCTGGTCGGGGTTCATCTCACCGAGACCTTTGTATCTCTGTATATGCTTGCCCTTTCTTGCAGAGTCATCAACGAAATTCAGGAGTCCTGAGAAATGGCTGAAGGTGTGCTCCTCGCCCTTTACCTTGTAGACAAGGGGCGGTGGAGAGATGTCCTTGAGTTTGGCAACGAGCTTTTTCACCTCTATGAACTCCGGCTGAAGTATGAACTCATTGGAAAGGGTGATTGTCCTTTTCAGCTCGTCCTTTCTGTAGCTCAAAAGTGCATAGTTGGACAGATGCTCCTCGTCCCAGAGGGTGTCTATCTCTATCTGATAGCCATAGGACTCCAGCTGGGCTTTGAGCTCATCCAGAACCTTGTTCAAAGCCTCTGTATCCGCAAGAAGATCCTCGGAAAGTTCGGTTTTCAGGGCTATGGCCTCTATGATGTCCTCCGGGATGCCCCTTTTGAGGAAGTATTCGGAGATTCGTCTATATTTGGAGATATTAAGGAGGAATTTCTGCAGAGTCTTGTCCTCGATGAAGCCGCCATTGGCCTTGAGTGAAGCCTGCTGTGTTCCTGTCCTGATCAGATAGCGGAATAGCTGATTCTCGTCCTTAAAATAGTGCTCCTTGCGGCCTTCCTTTATTTTGTAGAGTGGAGGCTGGGCAATGTATATATGCCCGCCGTCTACAAGGGGGCGCAGATGCCGGAAGAAGAAAGTCAGAAGCAGAGTTCGGATATGGGCTCCGTCAACATCGGCGTCTGTCATGATGATGATTTTATGGTAGCGGAGCTTCTCAAGATCGAGTTCCTCATCGCCGATGCCAGCACCGAGGGCAACGACCATGTGCTTTATCTCGTCGGAGGCGAGCATCTTCTCGTATCTTGCCTTCTCTACATTAAGAATCTTACCCCTGAGAGGAAGTATGGCCTGAAATCTCTTGTCCCTGCCCTGCTTGGCAGAGCCGCCGGCTGAATCACCCTCAACAAGGTAGAGCTCGCTCTGCTTCGGGTCTTTGGACTGGCAGTCGGCGAGTTTTCCTGGCAGTGAGGCAGAGTCGAGGGCCGATTTGCGCCTTGTCAGCTCCCTTGCCCTCTGTGCCGCTGTTCTGGCCTGTGATGCGGCTACGAGCTTGTTCACGATAGATTTTGCAACCTGTGGGTTTTCCTCGAGATATTCTGAGAGCTTCTCGTATACCAGAGATTCCACAATTCCCTTTACCTCTGGGTTGCCGAGCTTTGTCTTTGTCTGTCCCTCGAACTGGGGGTCGGGAATCTTCACTGATATGACTGCGATGAGACCCTCAAGTGTATCGTTTCCCGTAATATTGACGTCTTTCATGTTCTTCGGGAGCTTGGACTGTGCATAGCGACTCATCGCCCTTGTCAGCGCAGACTTGAAACCAGTGAGATGTGTACCGCCGGATATGGTGTTGATATTGTTTGCAAAGGAGAGCATATTGGTCGAATAGCCGTCATTATATTGCAGGGCAACCTCCGTGATCAGACCGTCCTCCTCGCTCATGCCCGAGAAAAGCACCGGCTTTCTGTGCAGGGCCTTCCTCGCCTGATTGAGGTATTCGACAAAGGCGGAAATTCCCCCGTCATAGTGATATGTATCCCTTTTCTCCGATGCCTCATCGTGAATATCGATTGTAATTGTACTGTTCAGAAAGGCAAGCTCCCTCAGACGTGATGCCAGAACCTCGTATGAGAACTCGGTTGTCTCGAATATCTCGTCGTCGGGCTTGAATGTGATCTTTGTGCCGCGCTTTTTGGTATTGCCCTTTTCCTTGAGCTCAGTGACCTTGATCCCCCGTGCAAATTTCTGTGTGTAAACCTTGCCATCCCGCCAAATCTCAAGGTCGAGATACTCTGCAAGTGCGTTGACAACGCTGACACCCACACCATGGAGGCCGCCTGAGACCTGATATGTCTTATTGTCGAATTTACCGCCTGCGTGGAGCTTTGTCATAACAAGCTCGGCTGCAGGAACCTTGTATTTCGGGTGCATATCCACTGGTATGCCTCGACCATTGTCTATAACAGTGACCGAGCCATCTGTGTGTATAATTACCTTTACCTTGTCACAATATCCTGCTAGGGACTCGTCTATGGAGTTGTCGACAACCTCGTAGACGAGGTGATGCAGACCTGTCATTCCGGTAGACCCGATGTACATCGCAGGTCTCTTTCTGACGGCCTGAAGCCCCTCTAAGACTTTAATATTATCAGCTTTATAGTTCTGCTCTGGCATATCTCACCTTTTCTCGTATATATCCCTATTAGGGGATGAAGTTGTTTTTCGCTTTTTCAAAAGGGGAAGATAAAACTTCCCAAAAATCTCTTCCTTACCTCTGAGAAATCACACGAACATGATCTTCTCAACCATTTTCTGACCAAAGTGATCGTCTATCTTTCTCAGCATCTCCCTCTCGCGCATCTTCAGCTCTTGACGGACAACGGAATTTGTCGTCTTCAGATAGAGGGCCCCCCTTTTGAAGGAGACCGGCTTTGCCTCCCGGGATATCAGTCCCGGAAAAAGTTCAGGAAATGCCCTTATAACATCAACCTCTATAACCTCTTCACGCAGTCCGCTTCGCATCAGTATGCGCCTGAGCACTGTCCCTGCGTCGTCTATGTCCCTTACTTTCTTGTTCATATATCATCTCAAATGGGCAGGAAATCCCATTTATCCTTTGCGTTCTTGTTCAGCTCCCTTATGGAGTTCATTATATGCTCCGCCTCCCGCGGCGTGATCACCCAGTCCTTGCGTGCCGCCTTTACATTGTAAAGCAGTATATCTCTGTCGTCCTTTCTAATTAGAAGATGGCGGATAACAGCCTTCATCACGCTGAACTCCCTTCTGACTGCGTATATTCGGAAGTCCGAATCCTGTGCCTCTACATTGCGGAATTCCGATGCCAGCTTGCTTGTACCGAGGAGCTTCTCGCGCCATTCGTCCATCTTGCGCTGCAATGCTGGGTCTATCTCCGCCTTCTCAGGCCCGGGAACTGGTGGCTCTTCAACATTCCTTTCCTTTACAGGTATTGCCTGCGCCTTTTTGGTCTCCTCAAGACCGAGCTTGTAGGACGCTACTATGTCTCTCTCAAGGGATTCGAGGGCAAGATCCTCGTCCCATCTGGTATAGTGTATCCGCTCAAGCATATAGCTCGCTGGTATCAAAAGATTTATACCGAGAAGGCCGAAGAGTATAAACAGCTTTATCCTGTAGCCCTGCTCCCTTTTTTTTTCCACTGCTATCTGCCCCCTGCCATATCAACATTGCCGGGGCTGCTGAATGAGAAGCTGTGTGCGCCCTCGGGAATATCTATCGGTTTCGGGGCTGCAACGAAGATCTGACCCCACTGCGGGGCAAGCTCAAGGAGATTTGCTGTTTTTTCCATGTCCAGCTCTGCAAAGCAGTCGTCAAGGAGTATTGAGGGCTTTCTGTCGCCTGTGAAAAGTGCCCTGGACGCTGCTATCAAAATCACAATCGAGGATATTCTCTTCTGCCCCCAGGATGCGAAATCCCGTGCAGGTCTTCCGTCAACCTCTATGAGAAGCTCGTCACGGTGGGGACCAATTGTTGTTGTTCTCCTTTTGAGCTCATGCCTTCTTCTTTCCTTGAGTGCAGCTATGAAATCCGAACCGCTACCCTTGAAGGAGGGCCTGTATGTCAGCTTGAGATCGCCACCTGCTATTGTCCTGTAAAGCTCACCTGCAAGGGGGTCAATCTCCTCTATAAACTCCTCACGCTCTGTCACGAGAATCTCCATATGCCTGGCCAGCTCTATGTCTATGGCGGATATAATCCCCTCTGAGAAGTGGGCTGAGTTCTTGAGTGTTCTATTTCTGTTCTGCAGGACATTGTCGTATCCACGGAGGGCTGAGGTATATGCCCTGTTTCTCTGGCAGAGGTGCAGATTGAGCATCTTCCGCCTCTCTGAAGGGCCCTGGGTCACTATGCTTACCTCATTGGGGCCTATCAGTGTCTGGGGGAAGATGCCGAGAATATCCGAAACCCTGTCGACCTTTTTCTGATCGACTGATATCTTCTTCTTGCCCTCCCTTGAGAGCTCTATGGATATCCTTGCCTCTTTTGCCATTGCGTGGATCACTGCGTTGTCCTCTCCATTCTTGACGACATCTGAAACAGGTGAGCCAAAGGGCGAGTTGCCGAAGCCGGCAAAGGCTATTCCTTCAAATATGCTTGTCTTACCCGACCCATTGGGACCGAGTATGACATTGAAGGAGTCCGAGAAGGTGAGCCTCGCCCTCTGGATATTCCTGAAATTGTGCAAAGAAAGCTCTCTTATCAATCTTCACCGGTCAGCCTAAGGGGCATGAGAATGGCAAGATAGTTTTCGCTTTCCGGCTGATCCTTGGGGCTGAGGACAACTGCGCTGTTGGGCGTGTTGAATGTAAGCTCAACCTCCTGGGTTGTGACGTGCTCGAGGACCTCTGCCAGATTCTTGGAGGAGAAGCCGATCTTGAACTCATCGCCCTCGTAGTTGACTGTCATCTCTTCCTTTGCCTCTGTGTCCAGCTCATAGTCTTTACTTGCGATATTGAGCATATCGCCGTTCAGGGTGAATTTGACCAGATTGCTCGACGGATTGGCGAGCACAGAGACACGGGAAAGTGTGTTGATCAGAAGGTTCTTGTCTGCGACCAGTGTCTTGTTGTTGTCCCTGGGTATGACCTGATCGTAGTCAGGGAATTTCTCTGTGATCAGCTTAGACTGCAGTGAGAACTCGCCGCATTCGAGCTTGAGAGTATTCCTGCCGAGCTTGACTGTGGCCTCTGTGTTCTCAGTGGAGGAGAATATCTTGCGTATGAGATCGACTGTCCTTGAAGGGATGAGTATCTCATTGGGGTTATTTGTGGTGTCTGTGATCTTTTCGCTGAGTATAAGCCTCTGACCGTCTGTACCGACCATGGTTAGCTTGTTCTCGGAGATCTTGAAGAACAGCCCTGAAAAGGAAAGCCTTGCCATATCACGGGATACAGCAAAGGAAGTGGAGCGTATCATCTGATCTAAAAGCTCCTTCTCCATTGCAAAGGAGTCCTTAATCTCGCCGACTATATCCACAGGCGGAAAGTCCGAAGCCTTGACACCGGCTATCTGGAAGCGACCCTGTCCCTGTTCGATGATGGCTCTGTTATTGTCGGTTGTGATGGAAAGCTCGCCGTCGTCCATCTTGCGCAGAAGATCGAGCATCTTCCTTGCAGGCAGCCCGATAGAGCCCTCTTCTTCTATATCTGCGGTCATTGTACCCTCAAGGGTGATGTCCTGATCCGTTCCAAGCATGTGTATCTCGCCCTCCTGAGCGGAGATAAGGATATTGGAAAGAACAGGATGAATGGACCTTGGCGGCAGGACTCCATTGACAAGTTTCAGGGAGTCCAAAAGCCCCTGTTTGTCGACTTTCAGCTTCATGTAGCCTCTCCTTCTCTGTGTAGTTTTTCTCAATTTTGTCTAATATATAGGAAAAAGGGGAAAGGGGCAAGATTAAAGGGAATCAAAGGGAGAATTACAGTTAAATTTTGAGGCTTTTCCTTTGGTATTTTTAAATATTAATTTTTGGTTAATTTGGCGATTTTTTAAAAATATTTTTTTGATTTTATATAGTGCTGAGCTGTCACCTTGGGCATATAATGTACCCTTTTGGGAACAAACTACGATCTTAGTTATAAAAAAAGCAGATATTTGTAAGGCTTGTTCTTTATCAACGGAGAGGAAGTCGCCTTAAC
>NPID01001515.1_pt2 | contig 48833 bp, 25 predicted proteins | sample 8637491 | NCBI WGS metagenome assembly NPID01 (sample SAMN07420843, study PRJNA396082) | bioreactor metagenome | isolation source: sample BA6 brine-fed electro-methanogenic bioreactor BA | place: Japan: Kochi | collected 2016-06-14 | reverse complement strand
CTCTAAATTAATAGGTCGAGCGTCCCCCTCGACATTCGCGCGGGTGGTGAAAAACACGGCGGGACGCCGTGGCTATTAGGTAAGCCTTGGCTGTTAGGTAAACCTTGGCTGTTAGTTGAGGAGATTGCTCCGCGCCTCGCAATGACAGGGTTTCCGGCTTTAGCTATTAATTTAAAACCGGCAATTTTGGATGAGATGTCGAAGGGATGTCGTTTCTTCGAGTAGTTTTAAAGTCCCTATGGTCGCCCTGAGCCTCCCTCACCCTATTTTTTGCCTCCCTCCACCCAAGTTTAGCGTTCCTTGACCCGAGTTTAGGCACCCTCCAGTTAATTTTGCATTCCCTGACCCGAGTTTAGGCTCCCTCTGGTCGATTTTAGCGTTACTCTAACCAATTTTAGCCTTACTGGAGCCAATCTTAGATTATTACCGATTAGAGGAATCCTAAAGCCAGATAGAGTAATCCTAAAATTAGTCAGAGGAATTGGAATATTGGGTAGAGGAATCGAAAGATAGCTTCGAGGGTTGCCCATTCCGGTCTGGGGAACTGTCAAACCGCAAGAAGCAAGGCTAAAGTTGTCCTCGGCAAGCTTAAAATCCACCTGGTCGAGCCTTCCTTCGCCCTGGGAATCGCGAATCTCGTCTCGAAACTATCTAAAAATCACTTCAACCCTTCGGCAGCTCGAGCACCGCAGGCTCAGTTTCTATATTTCGCCCCCATCGTTAAAATCGCATCAATCATAAATCATAAATCATCATTCCCACATATTCATCCTCTCTGTTGACAATGCCTCTTTAGGAATGTAAATTGCATGGCGTATATTAATATTGAAAGGAACAAGATGAAAAAATTTTTATCGATTCTGATAATCACGGCGTCCCTTTACGGCGGGTGGTTCTTCATTCCGTGGGGGTATTGGACTTTTCAGGACGGCGGCGTGGGCGTGCTCTACACTCAGGGCGATTACGAGAAATTCGGATGGGATGTCGATGCTCGAATGTCCGGAGCCGGCGATTATTGGCTCGAAGGGAGAATGAATTTCGATCTAATCGGCAAGGGGACGGAGATATCCGCCGAGTTCGCCTCCGATTCCATCGAAAAGGACTACCGTAAACCCGACGCCATCGAGTCCGAAGCCGCCGGGGATACAATTCAGCGGTATCCATCTTATAAGGCCAAAGAATTTTCGATTTATCTCAAGCAGAATTTCAACGTCGGCCCATCGCAGAAGTTTTATCTCTTCGCGGGATACAAGACCGGCGAATATCTGTCGAACTATCGCTTCGTTCCGACCGAGGGGCAGGTTCCGGGCGAGGAAACCCGGGTCGCGGAAGCTATCGATGCCGGGTTCGAATTCTCGATGGACAGCCGGGACGACCCGGAAAACCCCGAGACGGCTTTCTACTTCGGAATCAAACTGGGCGCACTGCATTTCCCGAACGCCGAGGAGGAGAATTTCGATTATCTTCGCACGACCCAGCTTCAGGACGAGACGAAGGCTTTTTCGAAAACCACCGGCTATATCAAACTCGACCAGCGTCTTTACGGCAAGCTTCAAATCGACGAGGTTCCTTTTCCCCTGATACTCGCTTTGCGTATCAGCGCGGGACATCATTTCACCGATGTTCCCCAGCTTGTGGCTTTCAAAGGCGGCGAGCACGATTTTCTGCGGGGGATGGACCAGCGTCATATAATGGGACAGAGTTTTTATCTGATGTCCGGGGAGCTTCGCGCGCAGATATGGGAGGAGAGCTACACGCCCCTCGTTCTGCTCCATTGGCTTATTCCCGGCTACGAAAATCCGCGTCCGATTCTCGAAGTTGCACCCATCGTGGAAGCCGGAAGGGTTTACAGCCAGTATCTGGGCGACGACGAGAAGCAATACATGACCTTCGGCCTCGGTCTTCGCTGGATTTTCACCGATTACACGGTAATGCGCTACGATTTCGCATACTGCCCCGCTCTGGAAACATGGGGCGCATATTTCAGCTTCAAACCGAGCATCTGATAATTGCGCAAGCTCTGGCGGGTCATACGGATAATCCTCATTATCGGCCTTATCGTAGGCGCGGTGGTAGTGGGGGAGTGGTATGCCCTTCAGGGGGTAGATAAGGCCTTCGACCAGCTTCTTTTCCGCGATGCGATGAATTCGGCGTCGGTGATGCTGGTGGCCTGCCGTATGGTATATGATTTTCAGGTGCTGAGGGAAATCGAGCGGGAACAGCTTCTAATCGAGGCCGCGCAGAGTGTTCCGGAAGGGGAAATTGAAAGCGTCGATCTCGACAGGATACGAGAAGCCGGAAAACTCCCCCTTGTGATTCTAACGGACGAAAATGGCGAAGTGATTCAGAAATCCGGCGCGCTGATGGCGGACACATATACCTGGCTTGCCGACATCGAGGAAAAACTGCCCGGAGTCTATTTCGACGGCGAAGAAATCGGCATATACGGCATCGACCGCGAGTTTCCCCTTACCGAGGAAACGAAAGTGCTTGCAGTTCGAGTCGAGAATGGAATTCTGGTGCTGTTCGCACCTCAGCCGACTATTAGGGAGAGGGAGGAGCTGACGGTCGGCAATCTAATAGGCCACCTCGGCGAGAATCCGAATGTTCGATATATCACCCTTCAGGACGAGAGCGGGTTTATTTTCGCTACGAAATCGGTTACCGATATGACCAGCCTCGCGGCAGATTCTTTTCTCATAGACGTCAACGAAACGGGCGCGACAAAAAGCCGCTACATAGATTTTTCCGGCGAAAGAGTGTATGAGCTTGCGCTGAAATTCCCACGAATGGGGCTTTACAGGGGCGTGCTTCGTATCGGATTATCGACCTCGGATTATCAGCGGTTATACACGAGCTACGGAATGCAGTTGGGGATTATCCTGCTTCTGGTGATTGCCGTGGCGATTGTGGCTGTAGTCCTGCTGTTCACATCGAGGAAGCTGTCGGCTCAGATGGGCCTTTCGGACGCCATCTTATCGGAAATGAACGCCCTCTGCGCCGCTGTTGACAGGGACGGCGTTATTACCCTGATTAACCCGAAAACCGCTAAGATATACGGCTTCAAGCAGAAGGAAGTGGTTGGGAAACTCATCGAGGATGTTTTCCCGAAAGATCCTTTTCATCTGGAGGAGACATTGAATTCAGGCGCCGGGTCGGTTTTCGCTACGGATATTACAATCGGCGGCGAACGGTATGATTTGGACGTTTCCACGGGAATTCTTCCCGATGGTGGAGCATTTGCCATCGCCGAGGACATCACCAATCTCATTGAGCTTCGTAAAGAGGCCGCCGGAGCGGAACATCTTCGTGCCCTCGGAGAACTCACCGCCGGAGTCGCCCATGAAATCCGCAATCCTCTTAATGCGATTGGAATCGCCGCCCAGAGGCTCTCCGCGGAGTTCAAGCCGATGGAGGACGACGAGGGCTACCGTGACCTCCTGCGCAATGTCCGGCAGGAAATTACGCGTCTGGATAAGGTCGTGCGGGAATTTATAGGCCTCTCCGCGCCCATGTCTCCCGATTTAAAACGGAGACCTCTGCAACCCATTCTGGAAGAAATAGCCGAAGCGGCAAAACTTCGCGCCAGCGGGAAGCATATCGAAATCAACATCGCCCTGAAAGATGTCGGCATGGCGGCTATCGACGAGGAGCAGTTGAAAAAAGCATTGCTGAATCTGATAAAGAACGCTGTCGAAGCAACCCCCGAATACGGCGAAGTCAGATTATCCGCGAATCGTGATGGCGAAAGAATCTTTATCGAGGTTTGGGACGACGGTCCGCCTATACCCCCCGAGATACGCGAAAAACTCGGAAAGCCTTTCGTTTCGTCCGGCAAAGAGGGGGGCACGGGAATCGGATTATTCCTTGCTTTCCGCGTTGCCCGAGACCACGGCGGAAAAATAGAGGTGGACAGCACCGAGGCGGGGACATCTTTCAAACTCATACTGCCGGGGTGTTAGAGGGCAGGACGAAAATATTCGGAGTTATTCAATGAAAGCGAAAATTCTTCTAATCGACGACGAAAAGGGCGGCAGGGAGCTGTTATCCGGTTTTCTGGTGAAACAGGGGTATGAAGTTGACCCCTTCGCCGACGCCGAAACCGCGCTGGAAGCTTTTTCCCGACGGGGCTACGACATCGCCCTGGTGGATGTCAAACTTCCGGGGATGAGCGGAATCGACTTGACCGCAAAGCTACTCGAAATCGACCCGACACTTCCGGTGGTTCTCGTTACGGCTTTCGGCGGAGTGGATACTGCAGTTTCGGGAATGAAAGCAGGGGCGTCGGATTACCTCAATAAACCCGTCGATTTGGAAGAGCTGAAACTGATTATCTCGAAACAAATCGACCTCAGACGCCTCGAAGACGAAAACCGACTCCTCAAAGAGCAGTTGGATTCGGCCTTTCCGGAGGACATCATAGCCGAATCGGAGCAGATGCGGAGTATTTTGTCCACTGTTTCTCGAATTGCATCGGCGGACGCCCCGGTGCTTATTACCGGCGAATCCGGTGTGGGCAAGGAACTCATCGCTCGAACAATTCATAACGCCAGCGGACGCAAGGGCAGTTTCGTGCCGATAAACTGCGCCGCTATTCCGGAGAACCTCCTCGAGAGCGAACTTTTCGGCGCGGAACCGGGGGCATATACCGGCGCGAAAAGCCGTATGCGCGGGAAAATCGAACTTGCGGACAACGGCACCCTTTTTCTCGATGAGATTGGGGAACTGCCGGTTAGCCTTCAGCCAAAGCTGTTGCGCTTTCTGCAGGAGGGGCGGTATTTCAGGCTGGGCGGACACGAGGAGATTTCGCCAAATGTTCGTGTTCTCGCGGCCACAAACCGGGATGTCAAAAAGATGGTCTCCGAAGGGGGAATGCGCGAGGATTTATATTTCCGCCTTGCTGTGATAACCATCGAGATACCTCCCCTGCGTGAACGGCACAAGGATCTAATCCAATTATCCCGTCGGCTGGTGGAGAACTTCGCCCAAAAACACGGCAAACCGGATTTGTCCCTCTCGAAAGAGTCTATCGACGGTATTTTGCGCCACACCTGGCCGGGGAATGTCCGCGAATTGGCGAACACTCTCGAAAGGGCGGTTCTGCTTACTCGAAGGGATTGTATCATGCCGGAAGACCTGCAGATCCTTACTGAGCCAAACTCCGCGAAGTCGGACAAGCTTACTGACGTTGAACGAACTCACATTTTGAACATCCTCGAAGCCGTCGATTGGCAGTTAACTCGCGCCGCCGATAGGCTTGGAATCCACCGCAACACCCTTCGGAACAAAATAAAAGAATATGATTTAGATAAATTATAGCCTATATTAAAGGCTTTTGCGGGAAAATGCTCACATGAAAACAGGACTTTTCCATTTTGTCCTTGCATTGAAGCGCCTGCACGATTATTATTGACAAATTATGAAGTTAAACCCCGAGCCTACTCGGGATGGAGGAATATATGGCACAGTCTGAAATGTTGAAGTTCTTGCGCAAGCGGATGAAAGCTATTTTCTGGTTCACCGCAATCGTGTTCATCGGTTTGGTTATCTTCGGATGGGGCGCCGGTATTACAGGGCGTGACAGCGGCGGCCAAATCGACGACAACCTCGCCGGCAAAGTCGAAGACCATGAGATATCTTACATGGCCTATCAGGACGCTATTCAGCGGGAATATGAGCAAGCTTACAGTGAAAACCGCAATATCACCGAGTCCGAACAGGAACTTATTCGCGACAGAACTTTCTACACCCTCGTGAACCGCTATCTGGCGACAAGGGAGATGGAGGAGAAGGCAATCGACAATACCACCGATGCCCTCATTTACCAGTCTATCCTTCGCGACCCGCCTCAAGCAATCACTCAGAACCCGAATTTCCGAAATGAGGACGGCACTTTCAACCGCCAGCTTTTCGAGACATATCTTCGCGATCCCAATGTAGATTGGATGCCAATCGAGATGATGGTGCGCGGAAATCTTCCTTTCGAAAGGCTTCAGCAGTTGGTCGGCACTTTCCCGATTACCACGAACATGGAGGCTCAGGTCGAGTATATGTTTCGTAGCGAGAAGGCAAAGGGAAGCTACATCAAATACGACCCCTTCGTGGCAGAAGATGTAACTGTGGACACTTCCGACCGTGCGGTGGAGGCTTATTATGAAGCCAATAAGGACGATTACCGTTCCGAGGGCGCGAGTATAGTCAATCACGCTCTCATTCCAATCGTTCCTTCCCCGGAAGATACAGCCGAAGCGCACGCCCTCGCGGAAACCCTTATGGCTAAAGATAATCTGCTCGATGAGTTCGATTATTTCGTCGAGAATTATTCCGACGATGCCGGTTCAAAGGAGCGGGGCGGAGTTCTTGGATGGTTCGGCAAGGGCCAAATGGTTGCGCCTTTCGAAGAGGCCGCTTTTGCCGCTGATTCCGGCGAGATTGTCGGGCCGGTGCTCACCGATTTCGGCTATCACATCATCCAGGTCCTCGATAAAGAGGGTGAAGGCGATTCAGTTCGAGTTCAAGCCGCCCACATTCTTCTCTCCATCGAACCGAGTATCGATACGGAAGCCAAAGCAAAAGACCTCGCGAACAATCTAATTTTCGAGGTCGAAGACGGCGAGAATTTCTTCGAGGTCTGCGAAGCTCTCGAGATAGACTCCATCGGCCAGTCGGCACCAATTACTAACGATGATCCGATTCCCTATGTCGGCTTTAATGAGAGAATTCGGACGATGATGAAGGAAGCAAATCCAGGCGCTATAGAGAACGTGGTTGTGAGGCTTCGAGAAAGGCCACTTCTGGAAGGCGTCGCGGTGGTTCAGCTTCATAAACGTTTCGACAAGGGCATTCCCAGCCTCATAGAAGTTCGGGATCAGGTTGTCGCAGATTTAATCATGGATGCCCGCAAAAACGCCATCATCGAGAGGGCGCGGAGAGCGGGACAGCTTATGGCTTCCGGTTCCAGCATGGCCGAGGCCGCGGAAGCCACCGGCGGAGTGTTCGACACTACCGGATTCGTGGCACGCTACGACTGGGTAGAGGGTGTCGGAATGAACCCGAAGTTTACCGGAACCCTTTTCGGAATACGGGAACCCGGCAGGATTTCATTGCCCGTGGCTCTCGACGACGGTTCAGTTTACATTGTCAGACTGGACGACAAGACGGAATTCTCCCCCGAGGATTTCAACCGTCAGGTTGGACAGGTTAAATCCGAAATTGCACAATTTTATAGGAATAATGCCTACGAAAGATGGTTCGCGAACTTGCGCGAAAACGCCGAGATAATCGATAACCGTTTTGCCGAACAATTCGCTCCAATTGCGGAGGAAGAAGGCGAATAGGACTTATTCAATCCAGCAAAAAAAAGCCCACGGTTTTTTGCCGTGGGCTTTTTTGGTGCTCAAGCTCAAATTTAGTGCTTTTCTCTCTGGAGTTCGTAGAGGATGATAGAAGCCGCCACGGAGACGTTGAAGCTGTCGAAACGGGGCGTTTGAGGGATACTCAGACGGACATCACACTTAGAAAGGACTTTGCCGCTGATACCTTCCCCCTCGTCGCCGATTACGAGGCAGAGTTTCACCGGTGCAGAGTATTCGCGGATATCCACTGTAATATCGTCCGGCATTACAGCCCCGGCTACGGCGAATTCCATCTGTTTTAGGATTCCCAGCTCGTGAGAGAGGTTTTCCGTTTTGGCTATTGCGATATGTTCCGTCGCGCCGGCAGAGGTATGGGTTACCACTGAGTTCACCTCCGCAGAACCCCGCTCGGGAAGGATTATTCCACGCGCACCCAGCAAAACTGCAGACCTTATAACCGCGCCCAGATTGCGCTGGTCGGTTATTCCGTCGCAGGCGATGATTATGCCTTCGGGAATTTTGCGCAGAGCTTCGATTTTGGCGTATTCAAAAGGGGCAACCTCCGCCGCGGCGCCCTGATTATCACGTCTGCCGGTTATCTGGCCTATCTCGCCCTTCGAGACGATTCGTGGTCTGTAGCCTGCCCTACGAAGTTCCTGCCCGATGGTTTTATTCGTTTCTTTTGTTAACCATATTGTGAACACTTCCCGCTTGCCGAGGGCGACCTCTAAAACAGGGTTGCGTCCATAGATGATTTCATTTTCGGTCATTGCTATCTCCAATAATATGCTGAGGTGATTCTAAACTCGGTCAACGGATCTTTCGCGGACTTATCGTAAACTGCGTATCGGATTTCGGCAATCCAAAGGATCGGCCCCGTGCGTATCTCGTCCCGAAACCGAAGCTCCCAGTAGCCGTTTTCCGAGTTTTCGACATCGCTCTTGTAGCGTTTTGCTCGAAGTCGCATCACCATTGGCTCGAATCTTGAGTAGATGAACTCGGGATACACTGAGATGCCGTAAACAGGGGTATTGCCGGTGCGAGTCTCTACTATGCGCATGTATGTGGAATTATCGAGGTGTTCGAAAATCGGCCAGTTCAGACTCAGGCGAAAGGCCTGTTTTTCGCGGAAAGCGCCGGCGACTATTCTTTTATCGTAAGTAAAATCTCCGCGCAGACGTTTGCCCGCGGCAGGGCGATAATAAAAACCTACCTCTGAGAGGACGCCCCACTCGTCTATTTGCGCAGTTCGCCATCCGGAGCCTTTGGTGTTGAAAAAGAGATTTTCACCTAAGGCGGATGTCGTGCGAATCTCGAAGCCGCTTTCCCCAGCCTCCCGCGATCGTTGGGTCACGCCCGATTCTTCCAGTTCGATGATGGTCTGTTTGTAATCGGAAATGCCTTTGGCGTTAAGGGGGTTGAAGTCGTCGGCGTATGCCCAAACTTCGGTGAGAGTGCGAGTATCGCCTATCTTTGCGACTGCTGAAGCCATCAGCCCCACGGCACCATTCTCGACAAATCCGAGCTCCGTTTCAACGTCGATGCCATTTATGTCTCCCATGGCGAAAATCGAGCCGGAACTTTGTTTGAAGGCAGTCTTCGCCGGACGGCTGTTCGTCGAAGCGAAGGCGTAAACTCCGCCGACTCTCATCTCTTCGAAGGGATTCCAGCCGAGATGCATTCCGACAACGTTCGCACAGATTTCGTCATAAACGATGCGACTGGCGAGGGCTCCTACGGCGATTTTGTCGTTTTCCCGCTCATAGCGGAAACCGTTGAAAAGATTATCCTGCGGATTCGCAAAAGATTCTATCGTAGAGTTCGACCGCATTCCCCCGGGAATATAAAAGGCTTTGCCAAGAACCATCCCCGGCCCGAAACCATCGCGGTAGCTTCCGAGGATGAGATCGCCGTCGAACAGCTCCATCTGGAGTTTTCTGCGCTTCAACGCGAAACCGTTCTGGTCCTCCTGCATTCGAAGGTCGATGTTGTAGCCCTTATAACGAGCGTCTGCGGTAAAATATGTCTTCGGATAATAGGGATCGCTGTCGATGAAACGGCCGTGGGTATAGATTTTCGTGCCGGCCCGCCAATCGCGTCGCGTGGGTTTATCGAATATGATAAAAGGTTCGATGCGGTCAAAATCATATGGAAAAAACTGGATTATCTGGTCGGGGGAGGCGTATGGACCGGCTTTCTCCACCGCGCGCGTAAGGGCTTCAGTCCAGCGTTTGTCAACTCCGGGGACGATAAGCAGGACTTCGATATCGTCGGTGAAAATACTTACCTTCTCGCGAAAAAGCTCTACAAGATCATAATATTGCGTGAAGTTTATTTCGTCGGAGGCAAGGGCGTTCAGAATCTCTTCTTCGGAGGAAAGGTAATCCCCAACCTCGCTTGCGAGAAGGGTTAAGGGAATTATTAGGGCGATGAGAAACCTTTTCATGGGGACAATATAATCTTTGGTGAATTATTGGCAAGCACGAACTCGCGGTGTCTCCAAAAGGGTTTTATTGCTCAATTTCCGCGATGATTCCCCCGCCGATGACTGCATCGTTATCGAAAAAAACTGCCGATTGTCCCGGCGCTGGGGCGAATAGGGGGGTGTCCAACGCGATTTTTGCTGTCTGCTCGCCGGTTCGTTTTATGCTACCCACGGAGGTTTGGCCGCCGTGGCGAATTTGAATTTCGCCTCGTCGAGTTTCGCCGATTGGCCAATCGATATGGAATATACAGGTTTCCGTTGTGAAACCTCTGTTCATGAGCATATCTCGGGGACCGAGAGTTATGCGGGCATCTTCGGCGTCGATTTTTATCACATACAGCCTGCCCTCCGAACTCGGGACGCCTATCCCGCGCCGTTGACCGAGGGTATAGTGGGTCCATCCCTCGTGTCTGCCGATGACATTGCCCTCGGGATCGACAAAATCGCCTTCCTCGCCGCGGACGCCGTGTGTATCGAGAAACTCGCGAAGTTCGCCTTTGGGAAAGAAGCAGATTTCCGTGGATTCTTTACGCTCCGCCACGGAAAGACCGAGTTCGCGGGCGATTCCGTAGGCTTCTGATTTAATCATGCCTCCAAGGGGGAAAATCGTGCGGCCGATAATATCCTTCGGCAGACGATAGAGAAAATATGCCTGGTCTTTGACTTCGTCAACGCCCCGCTTGATTAATCCGTCTTCGATTTTGGCATAATGGCCAGTGGCGATGAACTTCGCGCCGATTTCGTCGGCGAAATCCGCCATGGCGCGGAATTTCACAATCTCGTTACAAATAACGCATGGATTAGGAGTTCGGGCGAGGGAGTATTCGCGCAGAAAAGGCTCTATTATGCGTTTTTGGAAGGCGTCGGTCATGCCGAGGGTGTGATGTTCGATTCCCAATTTTTGGGCGCATTCCTCGGCGGAGCGGATGTCCCCGCATCGGAAAAGGTTCAGCGTCAGGCCGATTACCTTGTAGTCCGCTTTTTGAAGAAGATAGGCGGCAATTGTGGAGTCCAATCCGCCGGACATCCCCAGCACTACTTTTTTTGGGGATTTTGATTTCATCGGCTGGCTTGATGAGAAAGGGCGTAGGAAGGGACAAAGCAATCCCTTCCTGCTACCCTCTCTACTCTCGATTCTTTAATGATCGTCTTCTTTATACTCTTTAAACATCTTTGCGCATTCGGGATGGTCATTCACTGCCCCCTCACTGCGCCAGTAATCGCAGATTGCATGGCGAAGGGCATCGAGCCCGAGAATACTGCAGTGAACCTTGTTCGGCGGCAGTCCGCCGAGAGCTTCGACGACGTCATCCTTTTCAAGGGCGAAGGCTTCTTCGAGGGTTTTGCCTTTGGCGATGTCGGTCAGGATGCTCGATGATGCAATCGCCGCTCCGCAACCGAAGGTTTTGAACTTAATCTCGTCGATCCTGTTGTCTTTCACCTTGATGTAAAAACGCATCATATCTCCGCAGATGGGATTCCCCGCTTCCGCAACCGCCGATGCGTCTTCGATTTCGCCCACATTATGCGGGTTCTGAAAATGCTCCATTACTTTTTTAGAATACACGTTGCCTCCATTTATTCAAGCTCCAACAGCCTCTCCCTCGAGTGTTCGAGGTCGGGGTCAAGTTCGAGGGCTTTGTTATAGTATGTTACTGCGAGTTCATTCTTGCCGAGTTTCTCGTAAACCACGCCAGTATGTTCCAATATAACCGGATCCGGCGTTTGCGCAAGAGAATCCGCACGAAGGAGAAATTCCAGCGCTTCCTCATATTCGCCTATTCGATAGAGATACCAGCCGTAGCTGTCTATATAAGCGGCATTTTCCGGATCTTTTTCGAGAGCCAGTTCGATAAGACCGCCGGCAAATTCCAGCTCGATGTTCTCCTCGACCAGTAAATATCCAAGGTAATTTGCAACGAGGGGGTCTTTGCGGTTATCATCCCAGAGGTCGCGAAGTAGCTCGATAGCTTTGTCCCGCTGACCGGAACGCTCGTAAGCATCCGCTATACCGAAAATGGCATCCTCGTTGCCGGGGTCGATAATCAAGGCGCGTCCGTATGAATTTATCGCTTCGGAATATTCCCCTGCTCTGCCATAAATCACGCCCCTGTATATCGGTATCGAAGGGGCATCTGAAAATTCTGCTTCGCCGCGACGAAGAACATCGATTGCTTCATCGACGAGTTCCGCGCTTTCGTATGCCAGGGCAAGGGTTATAATTCCATCCGGGTCTTTTGAGTGGGCAAGGGCGATTTCAATCTGCTCGATGGCCTGTTCCGGCAAATCAAGAGCAAGAAGACTTCTGGCATAAAAAAGCCTTGCCTCTCTGTCCGAAGCATCCCAGTCAAGAAGCCGACGGAAATAATCGATGGATTTCTCATATCGATCACTGTAGTATGCGAGAAAAGCAAGCCTCCTTAGCATTTCCCAATCGGTGGGGATAGCCTCAAAATACGCGTCCCCTTCGTCGATTGCACGCTCGAATTTACCCTCGATGATGAGAAGATTGAGCCATTGGCGACGGAGCTGAGTATTGTCAGGATTCATAGAGATAAATCTCTCCTGCACGGCGATTAGAGAATCTGTCATGTCCAGCATCTCATACGCCGCGCTTAATCCCATATACGCTCGCGAATAGGCCGGGTCTATCTCCAATGCCCTGCGGAATGCTTCGATAGCTTTGTCATACTCTTCCCTATCGAGATGGATATTACCCCGCATCCCTTGAACTCCCGGTTCATTCGGGTATAACTCCGCGGTTTTTTGGATATTCTTAAGGGCGCCTTTTGAATTGCCCATACTCATCAGAATCAGGACGAACTGCATCCAGTCGCCGTATCCGGGGGTTCCTTTTTCGATTACCCAGCTCATTTGCTTTTCCGCCTCGCTGTAGTTGCGCGACGTAAAAGCGGCTTCGGCGGCGTATCTCCTGTAATATTCATTCTTCGGTTCGATTTCGACCAGATTCAGATAGGCTTCGAGGGCGTTTTCCGGTCTATTCATCTGCATGTAAATATCGGCTATAGACCTGTGCAGTTCAGGGTTTTCCGGAATGAAATTCAAGGCGATGAGGTAACTGGAGAGAGCTCTGTCGATGTCGCCTTCAAATTCTGCCATCAGACCGTTCAGGAAATGACGCACGGCAATGGGCGGGATTTCCTCGCGTGTATCACCCGTGAAAGCGGGTGTCGAGAGGATAAGAACCAAGATTATTATGACGATTAAGTCTCGCATATCCTTTTAAATATAAGCAAATCACATACCGATTGCTACACCGATATCAAATTTGAATGTTAAGTGGAGTTATAAAACATGGGAGGGAACATGAAAAAGGGGGGCTAACTGTGCCCCCCTTTGATTTAAGCTTCTTTTTTCAGTTCCTTGCGGAGTTCCTCGTTTTCCTTTCGAAGCTCATCGAGTTGGTCGATGAGAAGCTCGAATCTGCCGGCTTTGGTTTTGCTCCAAATGCGATGCAGTATCGCCAGGGCAACCAGGAGGATCATATAAGAAATCATCGACTGAATAGAACTGTCCCAGCTGACAATTGAACTTAGCACAAGAAGAAAGGAAAGCAGGGCTATTATTATTGCCCATACTGACATAAGTTATCCTTTGCTTAGTTTTCGAAGGCCTTGTTGAGGTTTTCGTAATATATTGTTACTACGGCACTCTTGCGAAGCTCCTGAATCTTATCCTGCTGAGCCTGATTCAGTCTTTCTCTGACCATATTTCTCTCGATGTCCTCGCGAACTTCGTCAAAGGGCCTTTTGCCTGCCGGCACCTGTTCGACTACTTCGACCATAGTCCATTGATTTTCGCCTACTTCGATAGGTCCAACCGTGCTTCCGGCTTTTGCATCCCGAACGAGTTCCATGACTGTGAAATGGGCGTCCTTCTCGCTCGACCTGTTGTTGCCCTGCCTGCCGGAACCGTCGGCACTCATGTCGCGCATATATTCGAGCTCCTGGAAGTGCATTTTTTCGAAATGAGCCTGTCCTTCAGGCGATCCTTTCATTTCCTGCAAACGGTTCCGAACCTCTTCTTCGGTGTTTCCCCATGCGCGAATAATTTTCGCGTGAGCTTGTTGCATGTATCTGTCGGATTTATCATACTCTGCGCGGATTTCTTCTTCGGAGGGTTTAACCTGCTCGTAGAGAACTTTGTCGATGTAATTCTGAACCATAATTGCTCGCTGGTATGCTTCTACCTGGGATTTGACATCCGGGTCGTCGGCCATTCCGGCGGCTTCGGCTTCTTTAAGCATAAGAGTGCTGTTGATTGTCTGGTCGAGCATCCATTCGGCCTGTTCGGGATTTACATCTCTCTGTCTTCTCTGGCCGGAAGCATTGGTCATGTGTTCGCGGGTCATCATATTCTTCTCGGCATCGCCCTGCAGAATATCTTCTGCCGTGATTTCGATATCATTCACTTTTGCGACGACATTAGCCGCCGGTTGTTGTGAAAAAACGGCTCCAGCTAACATGATTAAAACAAGAAGTGCATAAACGGCTCTCATAAGACCTCCAATGTGATTTGTGTTTTCGTTACCATATTTACTAAAACTATGTTTGAGAAGATGAAAAGTCAAGTCTTTTAAACAGGTTTGTGAGGTGGGACTTAGTTTAAAAAACGTAGGTGGAAACATTGAGTCCTACAGCTTTTGCTTTTTTTGGGATTTGCCAAAGATTATCCTCCAGGATGTTGGAAGTGAGCACCACACTTATCCTTTATCTGGGAAAGGCCATTAACAAAGGCTTTCGCGAATAAAATCGCAGAATTTGAAAAATTTCTTGACTCTGAGGGTCTTCGCAAATATATTGCCTCTCTTTGAAGCACTGGGGAGTCGTCCAATGGCAGGACATACGGCTCTGGACCGTAGAATTGGGGTTCAAATCCCTGCTCCCCAGCCATTTATCGGAATACCCGGCCTATCCCGCAAAAATTCATCTTCTCCATCTGAATAAACGGATTCTCCGTTTTTTCACGCTCTGCAAATATTCCCATAACAATCATGAATAGACTCTTTCGTAGAATAAATAAAAAAAGGGTTGAAAAGTAACCCGTGGGTCAGTATAGTTATTGCGAGTTAACTTTATGACCACCCGTTTCGAGTTTGGAGCTATATGAGACAGAGGGAAAAAGATAAGATTCGCAACAGGAGACTGTTGTTGGAGGCCGCGGAGAAACTTTTCGCGGTCCATGGCTTCGCGATGACGAAAATCGAGGAAGTCGCCGAGGAGGCCGGCTTCTCGAAAGCCACGGTTTACAATTATTTCGATAACAAGGAGGATCTGTTTCTTGCCCTTATCGAAAGCAAATTCGAAGACCTGACTCAAACCAGTGATTCGATTTTTGAAGCCGATGCTCCTTTCGAGGAGGTTGTAGAACGTTATATCGAAACCTCACTAAATGTGATTAACAGGAACCCGAATTTTTACAGGATTATGATGTCGGAGTTCTACAGATTCTGTCCGGAGTTCATCGTCGATAAGATTCGGCCACGAATTCACAGTGTTATCGTCGAATCTCGAATCAGGCTGACGAGATATTTCATGAAATACCCTTCGAAATTCAGGGGTTCGGTTTCACCTTCGGATGCCGCTTCGGCGCTTTCGGGACTGATATCATCGTTTATGGGAGATTGGTTCATGTCCAACGAGAAAAACGACCTTCAAGAAAAATACGAAATCATTCGCGACCTCTTTTTCAACGGCGCGATAAAACGAATAGATAATTGAAGGAAACGAAATGAAGACAAAACTGATTCTGCTGACTTTTCTATTCGCTCTTGCCGCGAGCGGCCTGACCCTGGAGGAGGCTATCGACAGGGCTATGGAGGCCAACTCCGAAGTTCTGATGTCCTCCAGTTCAGCAGACGCGGCGAGAATGGACGCTAAGTCCGCATTCACGAACTTTTTCCCGCGGATAAAGGCCGAAGCCTCATACACGCGGCTCGACGAAGTCCCTACAATAGTCATGCCCGAAGAATTCAGCATGTTCATGCCAGAGGGCGGAATTCCCATGGGGGACGACGACAATTATAACCTGACCTTAGGCGTGCAACAGCCTATTTTCATGGGCGGCAAGATATTCAACGGCTACCGCGCCGCACAAGCCGGTGCCGAAATGGAAGCCCTCGGAAAGGACAATAGCCTGAACAGCGTAGGCAAACAAGTTGCGCAGGCATATTTCGGCGTTATCAAAGCCGAACTTTTCCGCGAATCGATGGACGACGCTCGGGAGAGAATGGACGCCCATCTGCGGGTCATCGAGGCGATGTATGAGCAGGGTCTCGTTTCCCGCAACGACCTTCTAAAGACCCGGGTGGCAAGTTCCGAAATCGACCTGATGAAGATTCAGTCCGAAAACGCGGTCAACGCCGCTCGCTTAGGTTTGAACTTCATGCTCAACTACCCCGACGATACCACTCTCATCCTCGACCCGGATACATCGGTGGCTGAAATAGATTTGCCGAATTACCGCGCGGATATCGAAAAAGCCATGAACCATCGAGTCGATATTCGTCAGATGGAAAAGGCTGTCGAAGCCTCGAAAGCCGGCGTGAATATCGCATACGGTTCCTTTTCGCCGAATATTATAGGTATATTCAATTTCGCCTATCAGCGTCCAAATCGCGCGAACGAGCCGGAGTTCTACGATTCGTGGAACGCCACCCTCGCCGCGAGCTGGGATTTGATATCCTTCGGCGAAAGATTTTTCGGCGTCAAGAAGGCCAAATACATGCGCGACAGGGCCATGGAAGCCCACTCGATGATAAAACGCGCCGCAGAGATGGAGATTCGCAACCAGTTCAACGTTCTGCGGGAAATTCAGCAGAGGCTGGATGTCTCCCGTATCAAGCTGGAACAGGCGCGGGAGGGTTACCGTGTCGCACAGGCCGAGTTCGGAGCCGGACTCGCCACCAATACGGACGTCCTCGACGCCAACTCCTCATTAATACAGGCTCAGAACGAATATATTTCCGCAATCGCGGATTACAAAGTCGCCAGCATCGAATACGATGTTGCAATCGGAATCAATTTCACCACGGAGAGATAAGATGAAATCGCGTATCGCAGTTCAAATTCTAATCGCAGTTATACTGACATTGATTGCCGGATGTCAGGGAAAAACCGGCAAAAACAATCAGGATCTTTCAAAAAGGACAATAGTAGTAGGTGTCACAAAACCTAATGTTAGAAACATCGAGGAATATGTGGGGTTTTCGGGTCGGCTCGAAGGGATTCAGGACGTCATGGTATTCCCCCAGATGCCCGGAACTATCGAGAAAATTCTCGTCTCCGCCGGAGATAAAGTCAGCAAAGGCCAACTTCTTGTCAAAATGGACGAGGAGAACCTGAATCAGGTGCGCGCCCAATATGAAGCCGCAAAACAGACCTATGAGCGGATGCTGAGTCTATATCAGGACAGCCTCATATCTCCCCAGAGCTTCGATCAGGCCAAGGCAGGATTCGAGGCCGCCGAAGCGGGGTTCCGTCAGGTGCGCAACAATACCGAACTTCGTGCGCCCTTCGCGGGAACAATTGTCGGGAAATACTTCGACGAGCAGAATGTATATTCTCCGGGAATCCGCGGTATTCTACGTCTGGCAGTTACGAGTAAATTGAAACTGCCGGTGAATATCTCCGGTGCCGACTACCGTAAGGTTAGCGAGGATATGCCCGTGCGAATCACGACGGACATGTTCCCGGACACGGTTTTTATCGGCAGAATACAGAATTTGTCCCCCGGCGCCGACCCGATAACCGGGCTTTTCAAGGCGGAGATAATCCTCGACAATAAAGATGGTTTACTGCCTGTGGGTGTTTTCGTCGATGCCCGTGTAGTTACGGATGAGCGCGAGGACGCAATAATCGTCCCAAGATCGGCAATTGTTTCCGATAGCCTCGCTTTTACATACGATAATGGAACAGTCAGTCGAAAAGTTATTGAAACAGGTATTTTCAGAGCGGATTCCGTCGAGATTATCTCTGGCATAGAGCCGGACGATTATGTTGTATATAATGGCGCTCTGGGCCTCCGCGACGGCGCTAAGGTAGAAACGATGGAGGAGGTGTCCCGGTGACAATCCCCGAATTTTCAGTAAACAAACGCGTAACCATAGGTATGTTCGCGCTGATTCTCGTCGTGATGGGAGTCTGGGCGCTCTGGGGACTGGGACTCGACCTTTTCCCGGACATCGAATACCCAATGGTAACCGTAACCACAATATACGGCGGCGCGGGAAGCCAGGAGGTCGAGAAAAACCTCACGGAACCCCTCGAACGCTTCGTCGGGACGGTGAATAATCTCAAGAAAATCACGTCTGTCTCCCGCGAGGGCATATCGATACTAATGCTCGAATTCGAATGGGGCACGAATGTCGATTTCGCCGCGCAGGATGTCCGTGAGGCTCTCGATGCCGGAATGGCTTTCCTGCCTGAAGACATCAATCGACCCAACGTGTCCAAGTTCGATATCACGGCGATGCCTGTTATGACTGTCCCTATCTACGGCATGGAGGACACTCGCGAACTGAAAAAACTCGTCGAGGAAGAAATCGCCGAGAAACTCAAACGCGTCGATGGCGTGGCAAGCGTCCTCGTTTTCGGCGGGGATGAGCGCGAGGTGCAGATCAGCGTCAACGGCCTTCGCATGCGCGAGCTGGGTATCTCCACCGACGATATTTCCATGTCCCTTGCGGCGCAGAATCTAAACATGCCCGCCGGAATTATCGAAGAAGGGCACGAAGAATATCTCCTGAGAACAGTAGGCGAATTTAAAACTGTCGAAGAGATAGGCGACATAGCCATCGGCGCGACAAATTTCGGAGAGCCCATTTACCTTCGCGACGTTGCCGAAGTCGAAATGGGAATTGTGGAGAACCGTTCCGATGTCCGCGCGAACAAACAATCTGGCGTGGGCATGGTCGTTTTCAAACAGTCCAATGCGAACACGGTCTCAGTCGGAAGGCGCGTCAAGAAAGCCCTCGAAGAGCTATGGCCAACCTTGCCGGACAACATCGAATACGATTTCGGCCTCGATATGGAGGACTGGATTTCCGACGTCGGAAACCAGACGAGCACTAACGCTCTCGCAGGCGGCCTTCTCGCGGTTATTATGATATGGCTGTTCCTGCGCAACTGGCGTCCGACTTTCGCCATCGCAACAGCGATTCCCCTTTCAGTGGTCGCGACATTTATTCCCCTGCGTCTCGGCGGTTTCACCCTCAATATCATGACCCTCGGCGGCCTTGCCCTCGGGGTTGGCATGCTGGTCGATAACGCGGTGGTCGTAATCGAGAATATCTACCGCTTCATCGAAAAGGGGAGAACGCGTATCGAAGCGGCCAAACTCGGCGCGAGTCAGGTGGCTATGGCAATCACGGCGAGCACATTGACCACCATCGCCGTGTTCATGCCGATGGTCTTCTCGTCCGGACTCGCCGGCCAGTTGACCCGCGGCCTCGCGTTGACAATTACCTTCGCCCTGCTCTGCAGTCTGCTGGTCTCGTTGACCATCGTGCCCATGATTGCCTCGATCCTATTCCGCAAAGACGGCAAGAAGAAAAAATCCGGCATCTTCGGCAAAATCAAGGTCAAATATACCAAAGCCCTTACCTGGGCGGTCGCGCATCCTATTAAGATGCTCATCTTCCTTATAATCGCCATCGTGCTAACTGCGGCGACCGTTCCCCTAGTCGGCACGGAATTCTTCCCGAAAGCCAATGACGATATGATAATGATGACCATCAAACTTCCCGTGGGCACCCGGGTGGACGAGACAGACCGTTTCGCCAAGGAGATGGAAGACCTTCTCTTCTCACTGCCGGAAACAGACCGCGTCCTCACCATGGTCGGCCAGGGGCAGATGGGCGGCGGGGGCTTCGGCCCCGAAGGTTCTAACGAAGCCTTCTTCATGGTCGCCCTCGAAAAGAAGCGGGACATCACCAGCGGCGAATATAGCGAAAAGATCCGCGCCAAATTCCCCGACTACGACGGCGTAACTATCGAAATGTCAGAAATGGGCATGAGCGGAGGCGGCGAGGGAGATGTTGACATCAAAATCTTCGGCGATGACCTCGCTTTAATGCGTCAATACTCCCTCGAAATCGCGGATATTGTCCAGGACGTTCCCGGCGCGAAAGACGTCCGCTCCAGCGTCGAACAGGGCAAGCCGGAAATCGAGATTCGTATCAATAAAGAAAAGGCGTCACGCCTCGGTCTTCCCGTGGCAATGGTGGCCTCGCAGATACGCACCCTGACCCTCGGCACCGTCGTGAGCAGGCTTCGCGAAAGGTCGGGGGAGGAGATCGATATGCGCGTCCGTCTGCGCGAATCCGAACGCCTGACCCTCGACGACATTAAGAATCTGCCCATCTCGTCCCCCATGGGTGAAAAAATTCCCCTCAAAGAGGTGGCGGATTTCGTCGAGATGCTCGGGCCGGTGCAGATTCAGCATGAACAGCAAACCCGCGTGGTGCATGTCTATGCCAACCGCCAGGGACGCGACCTCGGAAGCCTCGTAGCCGACATCGAAAAGGCGATTCAACCGGTTACATCCCGATTCGGGCCCGGCTACGACTACGAAATCTCCGGCGAACAGGAGCAGATGCAGGATGCATTCAAAGACCTCGTCCTGGCGATGATTCTGGCCATCATCCTGGTTTACGCTATTATGGCGTCGTTGTTCGAGTCTCTCGTTCAGCCCATGGTTATCATGATAACCCTTCCGCTGGCGGCTTTAGGTGTGATGTGGATATTCCTAATCACCGGCGCGACCCTCTCAGTAGTCTCCTTCGTCGGGGCGATTATTCTTGCGGGAATCGTGGTGAACAACGGCATCGTGCTGGTTGACCACACGAACAAACTCCGCGAAGAGGGGCTTTGCGAGGAGGACGCCATCATCCAGTCCGGCACGGACAGAATCCGCCCGGTGCTGATTACCGCGCTGACCACGATGATAGGCATGTTCCCGATGGCCATCGCCACCGGCTCCGGCTCGGAAATGAGCTCGCCCATGGCGCTGACCGTTATAGGCGGCCTTTTCACCGCGACAATCCTCACCCTGTTCTACGTCCCGATTTTCTACAAGGGCGCGAACAGGCTATCTCTGGCGACTCAGCGCCGTTTCGTGAGTGTTCTCCACGGCGAGGACGAAGCCAACGGCATCGACGACGGCAAAGACTGCAAAACCGGCGTCCGCGGGGATATTTAGAACGTCTAAAACTAATCGAGAGGGGCGGGAAGTGAAAAAACTCCCGCCCCTTTTCTTTTTTTGGATGAGTAGGGTTTTCGGTCCATAAGAATCCCGATTTCTGAGCGTGTATGGTTTCGAAGCCACGTTCCCAGCAACTTCAGCAAGTTCGAAGTCCTTACCCGCAAGCATTTTCCTTCCGCTCGAGAGCGTATTTATTTCTCCCAGATGAAGAAAATAGTTTTCCAAATGCTCGACCATGAGGTTTTGCGAGCGATTTCGCGGTTTTGAGTATTTACATTGTTTTTGAAAGGAAGAGTGTAATTTTCGATAACCTCCTTTCAAAGCCACCAACAAGAAACTAAATAGTCAGTTAGCTTGTCGAAGTGTCGAAGTGGCTTTATAGATAACAAAGACTTTGACCCTTCTGCAAGCTGAGGACATCGCCTCGCAATGAAAAGTGAGTGTTATTTGTCATTCCCGACTTCATCGGGAATCCAGTATTTCCAAATCGTCTCTGGATTCCCGCCCTCGTGGGATTGACGCTGTGTTTCACAAAGGGGGACGAGAAAAAAAAGGCAATCTGACCGCCCAACGGACACTGAGCTTGTCGAAGTGTCATAAAAAAGTTACTTCGTCCCACATGGGGCTTCGACCCTTCGTCAGGCTCAACCGCCGTCTCGCCCTTACGGCAGATACACACCCCATCTGAGTTTCAGGGCGATGCGGTATTCGAACTCGGCTTCCGGCGGGTAGCATGGATGATAGCCCGAAGGCGCGGCGATACCCACGAACAAAGTCATGTCAGATCCCGGCGCGAAGGGAGTTTCCACCGAGTCTATCACGCTCGTGAATACATCGCGGATGAGGGCGTAATCCCGCGGGAAGGTCTCGTCCGTCAGCCGCGCGCGGACGCCTATGCTGTTTTTGTCCAGGATTTCCGAGTTAGATATTTGCACCGGCGGGCAGTCATAATCCGAGATGTTCTCCGCGCTGACCCACCTCAAAGCAACTTCCAGAGGTGTTCCGCCGCAATTCTGGAGGCTGAAGCCTCTCTGCTGGACGATATTATCCCGTGAGAATACGGAATCATCGGCTACGAGGATTTCCTCTATGTCAACTGAAATTTCGCCGGGGGACATGGGGAAATCGAGGCACATTTCGGCAATGGTGTAAACCGCATAAATCGTGTCGTGCGCCGATGTCGGGCAGTATGTGGTGCAGGAGGCGTAGCTGTAGATTCCCGCGCCGGTTGCCCAGTGGTCGAAGATGTAGGCGTTGGGCATCACGAAATCGGTGTCGCTGGCGCAGATAGTGATGCACTCGCCATCCGCTGGGAAGGTGAAGTTGCAGGCCGAGTATCGTCTGTAACCGTCGGCTTCTATCCAGCCCTCGGGGTCGAAGGCGCAGGGGGATTTTATAATCGTCAAGAGGGTATCCTGGACGTAAACGCTGTCGCAGGCGGTTATCACGCATTTGTCGTCGCCGAACATGTAGTCGAAACGTGCGCAGAAAACCGTCTTTTCGTAAAGGCTCGTCGCTCCGCGGATGCCGTCGGGATAACGTGTAGTGCCGTATGGCAACATGGAATCGTCATCGAAGATGAACCAGTCGATGAAGCTATCAACAGCTGTCGGCGGGGGCGGATCGATGTGAGGCCGCGTGTTTATAGAGTCTCCGGGGGTAACGCCGGGCGGAAGAATGTCGATGGAGAAGTCGTATGCCGGTTCGATAATGAGGGTTTCGGTTACGCATGACATCGCACCGGCACATTCGTGGCAAATCCTCGCGAACACGGTTTCCGGTGCGAAGCTGTTGAACTCGCCGGAGGTAGTCATAACGGGTTCGACTTCGATGTCGGTGCAGATTGTATTCGCGCCGTTGATCCAGAGGATTTCGTCGATGTCGATCTCCGTGTCGAGGTTGTGGACGCAAACCGTAACCTCACCGGCGGAGGGGCAAATTCCCGATGGCGTTGTGAGTTCGGCCTCGGGCACATCGCAGGTTACCACTGAACAGCATTCTAAGCTAAGCCATTCGCAACCGTTGGCGAAGAAGTCGTAGCAGAACATTGTGGATGTGGGCTCGGTGAAAGTTTCGCGCAGAACACACCAATCGCCGGGGGAGAAGACCCCCGTTGTCTCCGCGGGCGCGCCGACCCTGTATTCGAGAACGATTATACTGTCAGGAACGTAACCGCCGCCGAATTCCCTGCAGGGGATGGGAAGCTCGAGAGCTTCGCCCATCGGGACATAGACGATTTCCGGCCAGATATCGGGAGGTTGGGGCACGACATAAACCGTAGCGCATTTGCTAAGAACACATGTTTCGCCGAAATCGTTCTCGTAACTCGATGTATAGCAGTAAGCAGTTGTGCTATCAGGAGTATGTTCAACGCAGAATTCGGAGCCTATAATAACGCCGTTTGCGGTCCATTCGCCGGAAAGGGTGTCTATACCGGGGCAGTCTTCGCCGAGGAGAATAGCGCAAAGGTAAGCAGTTTCGCCCGAACATAATGTGTCATAAACGGCCTCTATCTGCAAGGTGCAACAGAACTCGTTTATGCACGTAAGAGTTGTGCATATTGTAAAGGAGCAGAACTCCGATTCCGCGCATCCGGAGCTGACAACCGCGCATAGTTCAATCGAGTCCGTGCCGTGGATTGTCAAATCGAGAGATTCACTCCATACCGTAGTGTCGATCGGCTGGCCGAAGAAGGATTCCACTGTCCATGCGATGCTGTCCCATGGGCAATCTGAACCGGGAACGTCGTCGAGAGTGAAGCTCCAACTGCAGTCGCCGGATGTTTCTGTGATTAGCTCTGCAGAGGGCTTACAACAGACGGTAACATGCCAGCAAACATCATAACAGCATTCGTTATCCGTGTCATAAAAATCCTCCTGGCAGACGATGAATTCGCCCACATTAAGGGGGATGAAGTCCATGCAGGATGAGTCTTCATCCATGACAATTGAGCCGTAAACCGGCATGCCGTAGCGAGTTACAGTGATTGCGCCTCGGGAGATTCCGCCGGTGTCGCATAATGGGCTTTCGCAGAAGGTCATGGTGTCGCCGAGGCACATGAATGTGTCGCGAACCTCGTCGAACAGGACGTTTACGAAGATCGAGTCGATATCGATGCATTCGGCCTCGTCGGTTGCGCGGACGTAGAACCAGATGTCCTCGCTCAGAGGCCCGAAAGAGGGGTTCTGCACGGACGATGTAAAGCCGGAAGGTGACGACCACCAGTCATATGTAACCGCACCTGATGCGCCGGTAACCGATGCTGACAGAACCGCGCTCTCATCGAGGCAGACAATTGAATCTTCCGCGGAGGCCGTAACTTCGACCATGCAGGATTCTATCTCGCAACCACAGCCTTCGGGTTCTATCCAGCATGCAATATTTTGAGCTAGAGCAACGCCGTCGCATTGGGGAATGTAGCTGTCGATATAGCGGTAGAAGCTGGCATCGACGAAAAGCCTGCCGCCGTCGATGAGCGCGGCCTGCAATGTGTCGCCGTCGTAGGTTGCAATGGGCGTGAAATCGCCGCCTCCGGAATATCCGATTCGGCCTTCGGAGATGAAGGTGGCCAGGCGGTAGAGCCCCCGCGTGATGTAATGGCTCGCGAAGTCGATTTCGCTGTTGCACAGCGATCCCGTGTGATGGCTGACTGATCCGGTGATGCCGATATCGAATTGGGCGAGGATATAGGCGGCATCGCGGGTGTAATATGGGTGATGATCCGCCAGCACTGCAACTCCGCGCCCGCCCTCGACGTAATCTCGAATCGCGGCGACCTCCGACGATGAGAGCGTTGTGTCCAGAGAATTCTTGGAGTCGATGAACCAGAACTGGCTGTAACTGCTCAGCAGGGCGGAAGTTATCGTGATGCCGTCGCCTGCGCCGTAGGCGGTAACCTCGTTGCCCTGCGCCTCCAGTGCGGCTACAAGCGAATCGAATTCGCGAATGGAATATGAACCGCCGTCGGTGGAGTTGGAGTAGATTAGCACCTTGCAACGCAGAGCCGTTGTGTCGATCTGTGTCCAGCAGGTGTCCGCGCCCCAGTTGCAGAAGGAATCCCGCCCTGCGACTGTGAATTGGACGTTGCACCCCTCGGCCTCCGATGGGATTACCCACTCGAACGCAGAGCTGTCCAGCACGAGGGTGGTCTCGCCGGCGCACCAGTTCAGATAAATCTCGAAATAATCCTCGACGGGGAACATATCGTCGATAGTCCACGACCAGATTGAGGTATCTCCCGCGAAGAGCGGACTTGGCGGGCAATCGAAGACTAGAGAAGGAGAATCTGTATCGACAAGATTGTTTGTATAATAGCTACCGAGAAGGGAATCACTTTCGATGTCGCGAAGTTCGAGCATTATCGCGAAATCGCCCTCCCAGTCAGGTAAATCGCGTCCGGCATTCCAGAAGAAACAATGTTCTCCCGCGAATATTGAATCGCCAATGACTCCGGAATAATCATATAACGTGCTCAAATCTATTCCCCAAGTCTCGCCTTCGTCTTCGCTTCCAAGGACAGTAATCGCATAAGACGAATCTGGACATGAGGATAGGAGGTCGTAGCAGATTTCCACGATGTTCGAATCGTTGCACTCTGTTTCCTCGCTGAACCAGACGGAATCTATCCACACCGAACAGGGGGGGGTATCGCCGGTAACCACGAATTCGCAGGTTTCCGCGCTCCAGTTGCAGAAGGAGTCCCGCACGGCGACGATAATCGAGTAGGTCGAGCATGGCATTGGCGGTGTCCACATGAACAGAAGTCCCTCGACCTCATGTCTCTCATGGATCGCACCGCCGCATCCCCTCACGGTTACGGAACACGGATCGCCAGCGTAATAGTCATCTTCGATAGTCCAGCTGAAATTGTATGGCACTCCGACCTCGAGCGTATCCATCGGGCAGTCGATTGATATTTCGGGGGCGTCGGTGTCCAGAATATCTGTGGTAATAGCAAAACTGTTGTAGCCATGTCCAGCTACATCGACACGGATGGAGAAATCGTCGTCCTCCCAGTTCGGGAAATCGTGGCCGGCGTCCCAATAGAAGCAGTGAACTCCGGGAATCGTGCCCGGGCCGAGATCGCCCTCGTCGTCGGTGGTCGAATCGATGGTTACCATCCAGCTTTCTCCGCCGTCGGTGGAACCCATAGCCGACGCGAAATAGCTCGATTCCGGGCATGCGCTGTGGAAATCGTAGCAGACGAACACGAGGCCGTTATCGAAGCAGTCGGTCTCCTGAGTGAACCATACGGAGTCTATGAACACCGAACATGGCGGCGCTGGTTCGTAAACCCGCACCACGCATGTGTCCTCGCCCCAATTGCAGAAAGAATCCCGAGTCGCGACGACAATCGTGCAGGCGGGGCATTCCCACGGATCCATCCATCCCACTGAAGTTCCGGTTACGTAATTATTCCGCTCGTTGTCACATCCGAAAATATGCACCGAACAAGGATTTTCGGCGTGGAACAGGTCCTCGACGCTCCAGGTGATATTATACGTTTCTCCGGCCTCGATAGAATCCGGGCAGTTTATCGAAACTCTCGGCGGACGGGTGTCAGCCGGGCCATATGCAACTGCTGAATTCACGAAAGAATCCCAGAGCTGAATCTGGTAAATCTTCATCGTGCCGGTAGTATTGAAATTGTGGAACCACATGTATTCGCCGTCGAAACAGAGGCCCTCGGCACCCTCGCCCTCGTTGGGAGCGGGGTAGCATCCGACATAAGCCATGGAATCGAGGTCTATTTCGATAATTCTCCCGAAATCATTGGAACCCCAGAGTCTGCCGTGGGCGTATGCCAATCCCTCGATGGTGTGGCATTCGTCGAAGGGGCTGACAAAGAGGGTTTCCCACTCTTCGATTGGAAATGGTCGGCTCAAATCCAGATATAGAAGCATATTCGGTTCTTCGGGATCCAAAAAGCCCCCCTCAAAACCGAGCCAGGCTACAATTAGGCTGTCGCCGGTAACATGCACACCCTCGATGTCGCTGGCGTATTCCGGCAGAGCGGTGATCCGCTGGTTCTCACCGGTAGCGATGTTAATCCTCCGAAGCCGCTTGCAGTCTCCGCCCGTTGAATCGGCGTAATAGATGAAACCGTCTTCGTAATCGATGTCGCAGTTGTTGCCTGTTCCAGCCCAAAAACTGTCAACCGCGGTGCATCCGATACAGTCCGTCTGGTAAATCCATCCGCTGTCGTAATTGTAGATGAAGTAAAAACCGTCGCCGTAACCGAGGCCTCTGCCGTAATTCGGCCTATCGCTGACATCGATGGAGTCGATTACGAGGAAAGTATCGTAATCAACCGCAACGCCAAACTCGATAGCCAGATCGTCCATTTCTAAGCTCGGATAATCGTATCCAATTTCCCATTGGAAACAGTGTTCGCCCGGAAGGACATATCCCAAATCGTTGAAATCCCAATAGAGGGAGTCCATCTCGATGTTCCAGGTCGCGCCGGAATCGTCGGAGGCGCGGGCGGAGATATAAAACAGCGAATCCGGGCATGTCGATGACAGGTTGTAGCATACTTCGATGACATTGCGGTCGTCGCAATCAGTTTCCTCGGCAAACCACACCGAATCCACCCACGCGGTGCATGCGAGAGTAGGCTCCATCACGCTCAGGAAACATGTGTCGATTCCGGGGTTGCAGAAAGAATCCCAAACGGTAACAGTCAGGGTGCAGTCCGGCACGAAGTCCGTCGAAACGCGCATGGCGAAGGATGTCTCCGATGAATTGAAAGTCTCGCTATGCTCATTTTGGAAGATGTTAATCTCCGAGGGCTCTGTGATTGGGGAGCGGTCGCTTTTCGAAAAATTTAGCTCATACTCTGCGCCGGCGACTATGGGCGAAGTCGGACATTCTACAGCCACTTCCGGCGGTTTGGAATCGAGGGAATCCGAGGCACGGCCATGACTGTAGGAATTCGCGTTGTAAATCTCGATATCGACGTCGAATTGGCCGAGGTTATCCTGCCATCGATAATTGTCGTTAACCCCGAGGTATAATCTGTTCGCGCCCTCCGGCGGAATTAGAACCGAAGGCCCCGCACCGATGAAAACCGCCTGCTGAATTTCCGGTGTCGAAGTGAAAGCCGACAACTGGGATGGCATCGCCGTAGGTTCCGGTTGGCCGGGGGCGAGAAAAACCGCAACTAAACCGGACATCGGGCAATCCGTAAAATAGCATATACCGGACAATGCGCCGTATTCTGGAATAGTCGGTGTCGAAGAACCTCCGTTAGGATCGTAAAAGGGGAATGAATCGCCGTAACTCACCGAACCGACAGCCGTTATGATTAAGCTGTCAACAGTGGGGTCGATGTTGAGACGCACGGGGGCTACAGTGGGAATCGTGTCTCCGCCCCACCAGTCGGTGAGTTCGGTGCCATAGGGCATTCCCGCCCAGTAAGGGCAAGCTGTTCCCGGAACGGTTAACTGCCGTTTCAATGGACTTGTCGAAAAGACCTCGACAGTGAAATAGCTGTCGTCGCTGTTGGGGTAATCTTCCGCCATAGCCCACCCGAAGCAGTTTGTGCCCGATGGGGTATTATTCCCCAAACTGGTCTCGGTGTCAAACAAGGAAGTGAAGGGAACATCCCAGGTCGTTCCGGCGTCGGAACTCATACGCGCGCCGACATCGGAAAAACCATCTTCCGGGTCGATGAGGTTGTAGCAGACATGCACGGAGCTTGGGTTCGGCGTGCAGTCCTCCCATAACCAGACGGAATCGATGCTCGCCGGAGCGTTCATCTGAAGGCCGCCGTCGAGGATGTAAACGCCATCATTGCCCCAGCTCGCGAAGATGTAGCCCTCGGATGCCGTAACGTTCAAGCAGTTGTGAATTGTAGAGTAAAAGCCTGTTTCAAAAGGAGTTTGGGGATCGTAGATGTTAATCGCTCGAACGCCTTCATCGTAATCGGCTATGAATACAATGGTATCTCCGGCCCAGACCCCCATGGCGTAGCCCTCGGTGTCAAAAGTCGAGATGAGGGTCGGGGAAGTCGGATCGCATGCGTCCACGATATGAAGCCCGGCGGTATAACTCGCTACGAAAACCGTATCTCTACGGGCGAAAATCCCCCGCGCCGAACCGGAAAGAGAAAGAGAGCCGATTATGGAGCAGGAATGCGGATCGGAAATATCGACTATCTTCAACCCGGCTGTCCCGCAGGCGATGTAAGCGCGGTCGTTGTCGAGGGTAATCGAGTAAGCATATCCGCCGAGGGAGCTTATCGGTCCGTATTCGACGGGATCATTCAAAATCGAAAAGTCGATTGCGGTAAATCCCGACCATCCAAGGGCGCAGAACGCATATCTGCCCCGGGCAACGGCGTCGGTGTATGTTCCGTAAAGGGTATCTCGGGCGATCTGAACCGGACTCAAAGGATCGGCTACGTTATAAAGCCGAATTCCCCCGGACATGTCGGCGACGTAAAGCAATGTGTCGTATAAGAATAGGGAGTTAGCTTCTCCGGGGGTGTCCTGCACGTAGCCATAGGTGGGATTAGCCGGATTCGAAACATCGAGGATGACCAGCCCGCTGTAGGCATCAGCGACGAATGTGTAGGGATAATCCGGAAGGATGTCTCTCGCTATCCCTTCGGTATCGTAATACCCGATTCTGCTCATATTCAGGCTGTCCGCGGCGAAACAACCCGATGCCAAAACTAACAATACGGCCAATAAGATATTTCTCACATCTGCCCCTTTTCATAACTTTATAACATTATAAAATAGATAAATTATGCCAGTTAGACAAATGGTTTTTTCGAAGCAGTTATGCTCGACCTTCATCGGGGTGATTGTCGAAGAAAGGACTTTCTGGAGGATACTCTCTGACAACGAACTAAAGTGGGGAATATTCCCCTGTTTAAATAGGTCTTATTACGTAACTTATTGATATATAATAAGATATATTTTGGTATATGAGTTGCTAAATTTAACTGATAGCAAAAAAAGTATTTGTCATTTGTGTAATATTCGATTCTACTTCTACAGACGATTCTATTCCACAGATTTATTGCGCAAAACATGACATGGGGAAATTTCCAAAGGGAGAGATCATGTTATCCAAAGCAAGAGTTTTATTAGTGGCAGTATTCCTCTGTTCAAGCCTAATTATGGCTGATTTTGGACAAGTGTTCAATTATCAGGGCAAACTTGCCGACGGGACGGGGCTTCCCGCCGAAAGTCCAGTGGATATGACCTTTGCGTTATACACTGCTTCCACCGGTGGGTCGGTTGTTTGGTCAAAAACTGTCCTGGGAGTCGATCCCGAGCATGGGATTTTCAGTGTGGAACTGGACATATCCACCGGAACTCCGACTACCGTCGATTGGGACACATACCCGGAATTATGGCTACAGGTAAACGTTGATGGCACGGATTTATCCCCCCGGGAGCGTTTAACATCGGCTTTTCACGCCTTCAATATTGCCGATGGGGTAGTTAACGACGATAAAGTCGATTGGGGAATTGGCGCCAACCAGGTCTCAGCTGAAGACATTCTTTTAGAAGATGTCGGCATGTATTACGACCCGGACAACGTCGAAACAGCTTTGCAGTCGTTGGGAGCACTCGTCGATGGCATAGGATTACAAGAGGCATACAATGTTGGAGATACAATCCACGCGGACGACGGACCTGTTTTTATCTATACCGACATGGGGACAGCCTTCCCGCCGCTATTCTCGAGGTCGGGACAGGCGACTCAACCCGCTATTCTAGCGTCGAATGAAGATGGCGGCCCGGCGGCAGAATTCAACGGAATGGATGTGAATATCAACGCTGACCTCGATTTCTCAGGTAAAACTTCGGATGTTAATTTCTGGGGACCGCCCGGGGATTACAGCACATCCATCTGGTCTGGAGATTCGGTCGAAATTTTCCTCGATTACGATATGGACAACGCCGCGGAGTTCCATATTAAGACCCTTTCGGGCGGGATAAAAACGCTATTCACCGTGGATGAAGAGGGAAATGCTCGAATAGAGAATAAACTTACACTTGTTCCTTTAAGCTCGGCACCTGCAGGTTCGGAAGGCGATTTATATTCCGACAATGCAAGCAATAAGCTTTACTACCACGATGGAACCGGATGGCAGGCTGTAGCAACCGGAACGATCGAATCCGACAATATCCATGACGCCGACGATGATACGAAGGTCCTTACTGAGGAATCTGCGGATGAGGATTTTGTAAGAATCTACACAGCCGGTAATGAAAGGCTAACGGTTACTAATACCGGACTCGTTGGTATCGGGACGGACACTCCGCAACACTTGCTTCATCTGTCCAGCGCCAGCTACGCTTACTCGAGAATTGAGACCAATGGAGATTCAGATGCCGGTATCCATCTTCGAGGAACAAGCGTTGGGGATGAAACCGGTGGAACCAACCAATATGCAGTTTTCATGAAAGGTGCCGATAACAGTGGCGATTTCACAATCAACGAAGACTATATTGCCGGAGTTTTCAGCCCTGTTACTCGATTCACAATTCAGAACGAAACCGGAAATGTTGGAATCGGTAATTCATCCCCGGAAAAGAAACTGGATATTAGCGCTACGGATTACGATGTTGCAACCCGTTCTCAGGCTGTAGGCGTTACAGCAGGAGGTTCTTATACTGCCCTCGAAGGCTATGCAACAGGAACGGGAACTGAACTTTGCGGTGTCTGGGGATATGCAAATGGTTCCGGTGCACCCACGAATGCTTTCGGCGTATATGCCAATACTGACGGCACCTCAGGCACAGCTTATGGTATCTATGCCACCGCCTCCGGTGGAACTTCGGCGAATTGGGCTGGTTACTTCGATGGCGATGTGGGAATAACCGGCAATCTCGACCTTCGACAGATGGGCACAAACGACATCCTCGACTCCGACGGCGACGTCCCGGTTTCCGCGGGCGACATCCTCGCTTTCGACGGAACGAATTACAACTGGCAAGCCGCTAGTGGCGACAACGATTGGACCGAACAGACTTCACCGGCGGACTATCTCGAAGCAAAAGCGGGAGGAATAGCGGCAAATGGCGCAATTTTATATGGAACAGCGGCAAATACTCACATCAACTTGGGATTTGCAAGTTCTGAAACGGGTGCGAGTGGAAGTGATTATACTCACTGCACGGTTGGCGGTGGATATTGGAATGAAGCAACAAACACCCAAGCTACTGTTTCGGGAGGTTTCCATAACATAGCCAGTGGAAATCAATCAACCGTTGGCGGCGGTGCGGGGAATACTGCGGTCGGATATCGAGCCGTAGTCGCTGGTGGTGTTGGTAACGATGCCACCGCTGCAAGATCTACTATTGCTGGCGGCCAGGATAATACAGCCAATGCCGATGCTGCTTTCGTCGGCGGAGGGCACGCTAACACCGCAGGTGGACAAGCTTCTACTGTAGGTGCGGGACAAACAAACACGTCATCCGCGAATTATTCAACCATCGCTGGAGGTTCGGGGAATGAAATCACAGCCGCTGGCGCTTATGGAACAATTGGTGGAGGATGGAACAACACAGCTTCAAGCGGTTCTGCGACCATTAGCGGCGGAAACACTAACACTGCAAGCGGATTGGACGCAGTTATTGGGGGAGGTCAACAGAACGTGGCTTCGGGACAGGATGCTACTATAGCAGGAGGTTATAATAATAACACAAGTGGCGCTTGGTCGGTGATAAGTGGTGGTGGAAGTAATACAATTACAAATTCTGGCGCGGCTATTCCCGGTGGTTCAGAAAATACAGTATCAGGTGCATATTCCATGGCGTTTGGTTATCAAGTCTCCGTTGCAGATGATTATAGAACAGTTTTCTACGACGCAACAAATCCCGGTCGTTTGGGCATCAATAATGAAACCCCCGCTACCGAACTCGATGTTACCGGCACGGCTACAATGACCGGTTTCAGTATGCCCACCGGCGCGGCGGATACCTATGTCCTAACCTCCGATGCGAGCGGAATCGGCACATGGCAACCAGCATCCGGTGTAACAGACGCCGACTGGACAATCAATGGCTCGGATCAATACTCCGCTGTGGCAGGTAATGTAGGAATCGGAACGGCAACGCCCGGTCACAAACTCGACGTGCAGGCCGATGACGCTACAGGAGAAAGAATAGCGAGAATCTGGAACAGAACAGATGCCGCCGATGAAGATGGCTTGCTGATTACAACTGTTAGAGATGAATCTGATGCTTATATACTCAATGCATATTCAGGTTCCTCCAGTAAGTTTTTCGTTCGCTCTGACGGTAACGTCGGCATTGGAACAACTACTCCTGCACGCACTCTCGATGTCAACGGAACCATGCGCGTTAACAATGACGCCGATTTTGGCGCGTCTGTCGGAGTAACCGACAATCTCTCCATCGGAACTTTCGAGATGGCCACTGGCGCGGCCGACGGCTATGTTCTTACTTCCGATGCAGGAGGACATGGAACCTGGCAACCCAGCGGCGGCACAAGCCAATGGACGGACGACGACGCTAACAACCGCCTCTACAACGACAACGCTACTGCGGAAGCAGACAGAGTATATATCGAAGACGACGGCGACGTGCAGATAAACGACGGCGAACTCAGAGTTATGACTTCAGGCGGAGGAGGCGGCACCGAAACATGGACTTTCGATTCCGACCTCGACGGATGGACTTCAACTTCGCCTTGCGGTTACGGATCAAGTTGGACTTGGGATAGCGATGGCGGTGCAGGAACGGCAAAGGCCAATTACAACTACGCCGCTACATCCATTATGCTGACTTCGCCCGCAGTAACCGTAAGTGGCGTTGCGACAGTAACCCTCGAATATACTCACCGTTACAATACCGAAAGTTGCTGTGACGAGGGTTTTGTTAAATATAGGCTCGATGGCGGAGCCTGGCAATTGTTTACACCAACGACTGGTTCTTACAACGGTTCACATTTTTGCGATGATGATCCAACAAATGGATGTTTGGATTTGACTCAAAATAGTTATTATGGGACGGCCGGTTACGCCACGCATTCGGGGGATATCGCCATAGGCGGTGCAAGCACGCTTGAAATAACCTTCGTTGCCACGTCAGACATTTCCGTAACTTCTACTGGCTGGTGGCTCGACGAAGTCTCGGTTTCCGGACTGCCTGGCGCTGGTTTTTCTTCTACTATCACTCTCGCTGATGGCTATGTCGAATTGCCCGAATTATCATCTTCACCTTCAACACCCGCTTCCAGTTACGGCAGAATCTACGGCAGGGACGACGGCAAAGTCTATTATCAGGACGACGGCGGAACCGAATACGACCTCACTTCCGGCGGCGCTGGTTCTTCCAACTGGACTCTAAGCGGTTCGCAACTCTATCCGGATCTTACAAGTTACGACGTCGGCATTGGAACAACCTCCCCCGGAAGAAAACTCGATGTCTCCGGTGTTGCGCGGTTTGGTTCTACATCTAACGGCAATGTGTCTATGGGCAACGACGGCAATGCCTATATCGAACTTCGCGAAAGCGACGGCGCGGGCACACCATACATCGATTTCTCCAACGATGCGGCAATCGATTACGACGGAAGAATACGTCTCACGGGAGATGATCAGCTCGCAATCGAAGGAGCATATTTAGTCGCGGCGAACAACTACCTTAACTTCGGAACCATCGGCGGTTCCGGAGGCTATGGTTTCCGATCAAACGCCGGAACAGTTCAATACAAAAATTCCGGCGGAAGCTGGGTAGGCATGCCCGACGTCTCCCTCCCCGGCGGCACCGCGGAATGGTGGTTCAGGCCGGATGTCGATCCGACGTATATTAGGCCATATACCAATGAACATGCCAGGGTTTACGATGCCGGTGAAGATGTCGCATATTTCTACGAAGGGTCAAACTACAACGGTTCTTTCTTCGCAGGAGGCGATGTCGGCGTGGTAGGCCAAAGATCGGGCGTTAGTTATTCCGAAATACCCTCATTTATATGGGATGAATTTCCTTTCGTCGATATCAACAGCGATGGTGCAATAACCAGCGATGATAATATTTCATATTCAGGAATTTACGGCTATGGAAGTGTATATATGGGTGTAACCGGCGTTGCCGAACTGGACGCCGGCGTTCGCGGAATCGGATTAGACGCAAGCGGAGGAACCAACTCAACTTGGCCTCTCGTCGGTGTTATCGGAGAAGTTGTAGAAACAGGTAGCTTTGACTACGGCCAACAAGGCGTTTACGGCTTCCAGGCCGCAACTCCGGGCGCGGCGGATTATTGCTCGGGTGTTTACGGCAGAACTTCTCAGACCGGCTACTTATCCGCTGGTGTTTTGGGGCAATATACTGCATCCGTTACCGATCCTGTGGACGGTTTCGACGGATTCGACGCCGCAGATGTCTGGGGCGGACTTGGCTATGGTGGCTATGTCGGTGCTTACGGCCTTTCCAATAATGGCGTTGGCGCGGGCGTAGTCGGCGAAGCGGTAAGCCCATGCGTTTATGGTGTCTATTCCTTCGGCCATACTGCCATAGATGCCACTTCCGACCCAACCCAATGGTTCTATGAAGGTGTATCTACCGGAGGCATCCGCTTCAACGGAACAAATATGCAATACTCCAACGACGGCTTAGCATGGAACAACATCGGCTCCGGTGGAGGAACCTCCCTATGGAACGACGCCGGCAACTATCTCTACCCCAACGGCGGAATTGGCACAAATCTTCAGATTGCAGATGTTCAAAGCCATACATACGGCATGTATTCAAGCATGCTCAACAACTGCAACACCGGCGCATCGCCATATTATGGCTACGGTGGCTATTTCGATAACAATTGGAACACAACTAGCGACTACGCAAGTCCTGTGGGCGTATATGCAAGGGGAAGACATACTTATGGAACTAGCTGGGGGTGGTCTGCCACAGCAAAGGGTGTCCTCGCCGAAGCAAGCAATTCCGGCGGTGCCGCCAGAGGTATCGAAGCCAATGCAACTGCATATACGTCTTATGGCCCAGCATACGGCGGTCATTTCACAGCCTCATCTTCAGGAGGAGCTTCTTATCCAACTTACGGCATCTATGCTACGGCTTCGGGCGGTTCAGCGGCATACGCAGGCTACTTCGACGGCAATGTGACTACACTTGGCAAACTTGTAGTCAACAATTCTGTCGATGGCGGCCCCAATCGCGGGATTTGGCTGTGGAACTCGGGCGACCCAAACTGGGGAATATACATGGGACAATCCGGCAGTAATAGGTCCCTCGCTAACGGAACTGCTACTGCTGGGGCAAGCTTTTCCGCCCACGCCATACGTCTAAGAACAGCGAATAGTGTGTCACAGGGGATTCTCTTCGAGAACTCTTCCGAACAATTGAATTTCAGCGTCCGTGCAAGCGACGGCCTCGCATATTTTCGCGGCAACGTCGGTATCGGAACGACAGCACCTTCCACCCAGCTTCACACTACAGGCGGTGTTCGTTTCGCCGGAATCGGCGGCTCCGGCGCACACCTTACAATCGACGCAAGCGGAAACATTAGCCGAACGACAATAAGCGGCGGCGGCGGCTCCCCGGGCGGCGCCAACGGCAACGTCCAATTCAATAGCTGGGGCTCTTTCGCCGGATCAAACAACCTCTATTGGGACAACGGAAATGCAAGGCTCGGCATCGGAACTACTGGCCCCGCCGCAAGTTTACATATAATCAGCCCCAACCTTTCAGGAAATCAAGTAACAATGAGAATGGGGCCCATAGGCGGAGGCTCCTCAAGCGTTAGCCGTCCTTCAATCCTCGATTTCTGGTCAACCTTCGACAATTATCCTGCGGATCAGGGCCCCCGAAGAACAGCTTCAATTAGGGCGGGCTTCAATGGCTCCCCTTGGGGAAGCGAATACTTGTCATTCCATGTAGGCGGAGCTGGTGATGCCGCAAATTTACCCACTGAAAGAATGCGCATAAACGGCAACGGCACCCTAACTATTGGCGGCTACACATTGCCAGCCACCGACGGCTCCTCCGGACAGGTGCTCAAAACAAACGGCTCCGGAACTGTAACCTGGCAGAACGATGATGGCGGCGGAAGCGGAGGCACCCCTTGCAACCACGAAATATGGTTGTATGATTCTTATGGCGACGGGTGGAACGGTGGCCAGGTTGATGTTTTAGTCAACAGTATTGTTGTCCTCGATAATATCACCCTTAGTAGCGGTTCTGGTCCTGGTATCTATACTTTTTCGGCGTCATCAGGGGACGCAATCCAGGTTCAATGGGTTTCTGCCGGGACATGGCCCTCGGAAATGTCCTTTAACGTCTATGACGGGACGGGAGCGGCTTTAGTATCAGGATGGCTTTACGCTGACGGCACGTGGAATGGAACCGGCAATTGCCCATCCCGTAGCGGCGGTCATATATCCGATGTCGCTTATGGCGAAGGTTCCGGAAGACTTGTCGATGGCGAAGCGACTATCTCGTTCGGCGACGACTACATCGGCCAGCTTCGCGGAAGGACGCCGAAAGTCATGGTCATGCCGACCGAACCGTGCGGAGTCCTCTACGTCGCGGAAAAAGACGCCACATCGTTCACCGTGCGTGAACACCACGGCGTCTCCAACGCATCCTTCGACTGGATAGCAGTCGCGAAAGATAATCCCGTCGATTCGGAAATCAGGCCCGAAAGACCGACCATCGACCCGGAGAACAGAGCGATTAAGAGCGAATATCTTGAAAATCCCGCGAGCCGCAGTTATTCGGAATGGCTCGAACTCTTTGAGGCCAAGGGTTTCCGCTTCATCGACGAAGAAGAACACCTCAAGCATATAGAAAAGGCGCGCGAAATCGAAACAATCGAATAAACAACCCAATCGGGGTGGGGAATAATCCCCGCCCCGATTAAAAGGGTTCATAAATAGACAAGAAATGACGAAAAAACACGAAAAAAATTTTTCCGAATCAGCCCTATCTTTGCTTTCTACATTCGCTTTTGGGTGATTGCAGGGTTTTCCATGGCTACCCATCATAGGGCGATAGGAATTGTAAACTTATGTCAAATATACCTCCGGAAAAACCGGATTTGAGCTATACAAATGCATAGCAATTGAAACTACGAACAAGGAGAATATGATGAAAAGGCTGATTTTATTACTTATGGTCGTTGCGATTGCAGTCGCGCCGCTTTTTGCGGAGGAGGCCAAGGGGGAGACGACCACGCAGGGCGAGACCGAGGAGTTGCAGGCGACATCGCCGGTTACCGAGGCTTATCCCGGCATGAGCAAGGTTCCTAAGGCCGACCGGGAACGGGTGATGGCGTGGATTCGCCTTCAGGCGGTTAAGGATGGCGTTATGCCTATCTCGGACTGGGTCGAGCAGAAGGGCGGGGACGCTTCGGTTATCGCGCATCAGATTCCGGCGAACTGGGAACCGGATGCTGAAGAGCTTCACGAGGCGGAATTTCAGCTCAAGATGTCCCGCAAAGGTGACGAACCGCGCCGGGAGACGCCGAAGATGCGTGAGTTAAAGATGCCTCCCACCGAAACTGTGGATCCTCCTGAAAGCAGTAACAGGGAGTTGGAAAAAACGAGAACTGCAGAAGAGCAATGAACTGGATATTGCATATCAAAACCTCGGCCCATCTTTGATATGAAAATCATCTTGAAAACCCAGATATGATGGACATCAGGGCGGAGAATTTTGCTCCGCCTTTTTCTTATTGACCAACGATGTATTTTTATTATCTTTTAATAATACAAGGATTTCGATTGCGGTTCGATTACGGAAAGGTTTGAATAATGAAAAACTCAATATCAATAATATTTACAGCCCTGGTGCTCTTTGCTACAGCGGCTTTGGCGCAGGTTGCGGAACCGACTTCTGTCGCGGTGCCGGAAACCACCGATGTCCGTGGCGACACGATTGCCGTGGATCCTTCGCCTCTTTATGCCGAGGCCGAGTTCGATGACATTGTCGAGCTTGACGGCATAACCATAGACCCCCGTGAGCGGCCTATGGAGCCGATGGCGCCCGAAGGTCTTGAAATAGGGAAAGCCGGAGAATATTCTTACTTTTCCTCCGATGCAGTGGGTATCGGAACGGGGGCAGTCGAACCCGGTGTGCAATTAGAGATATACTCGCCGACGGGAACGGGCACCGTAGATATGCTTCGGCTCAGAAGCAAGCATGATACCGGTCCAAATGTATATTCACTCTATTTCAGCCCGCGAGAAGTATCATACGTAATCGAGAATGGCGCCACAGGCACGGATCTTACCCTCAGCACAAAAGCAGTTAGCGGAGGTTCTTTTCAGGCCGGTTATGGCAATATTTTGCTGATGCCCCACGGCAACGTCGGCGTCGCGAATGCAAGCCCGGCATATCCCCTCGATGTTACCGGCACCGCCAGATTTACCGGGCTGATTATGCCAACCGGAGCTGGCGCAAACCGTGTCCTTACATCAGACGCAACGGGCACAGCCACATGGCAGGATCCGCCCTCCTTACCTTCCGACAATGTTACCGGAAGCGGAACCGCCACTCGAGTGGCTTTCTGGAACGGAGCGAATACGATTTCCTCAAATGCCAACCTGAATTGGGATAACACTAATAGCAGGCTCGGAATCGGCACGGCGTCACCTGCCCAGAACCTTCATATCCTCGGAGGGGACGAAACCTCGATCCAGATTGAAGCGACAGGCGGAGGAGATGACCTGAACTTCTTTTACGGTTATGACTTAGCAGGATCCAGGAATGGTTATAATCTGAAGTATTACGGCACCGGTAGCGGCGATGCCAACTATCTCCAAATCATTGCTTTGAATATGGGCGGTTCTGAGATTAATCACATGCAGTTCCATCAGCAGACAGCTCAAATCGATGTCTTCTCCGATATCGACATGTCGAGTAATAGTATCACCGATTTATCCGATCCAAGCGCCGCACAAGATGCCGCAACAAAAAATTATGTTGACGGCTTAATCGGCGACGGCGTGGGATCGGGAACCAACGGCCAGACCCTTCGCCATAATGGGACATCATGGATTGCAACGAGCAATCTTTACAATAACGGCACGAATGTAGGCATCGGGACAACAAGCCCTTCCCACGCGCTTCACATAAGTGATGGCGACTGGGGCGGCCAACTGATGATTGAACGCTCAGGAGGGAATCCGAGCATCCAGATGACCAACGCAACCACAACGGTTACCGGATTGGGTTATGATGCCGGCGATATTTTCATATTGGGAACCTCTTCTTTCAGAGTTCAGCAAAACGGCAATGTGGGAATCGGAACTACATCCCCAGGAGAACTTCTTGATATTTACGATGCCAGCCCAGCCGCAGATAGGGCGGTAAGAATCAGAAACGCCACCAACGCGGCGTCGGAACACGGACTTTATGTGAGCACGGCTCGTGATGCTAATGACGCATACATTTTTCAGGCATCTTCCAATGGCGGCACGACCAGCAGGTTTTACATTCGAGCTGACGGCAATGTCGGTATCGGAACGACAGGCCCGACAGCACAGCTTCATACTACCGGAACTCTGCGTTTCACCGGTGCGGGAACCCCTGCCGCAGGAAGAGTTCTCACCACGGATGTTTCTGGAAACGCCACATGGCAGGATCCGCCCTCCGTGCCAGCGAACAATGTAACCGGAAGCGGAACGCAGAATTACATCTCGAAATTCACTTCCACCGGTTCGGTGATAGGCAACTCGTCTATCTACGACAACGGAAACGTGGGTATTGGGACGACATCGCCAAATGAGACTTTCGAGATAAACAAGGCGCAGACAGGAGGTCCAACCTCTGCGATGCGTCTTCAGCAATCCAATAATACTCCCGGAGCTGGACTTGCAATTGACATTAAGACGAGCACAAATACTCTTGCCGATAGATATGTTGCAAGAATTGCGGGTCTCAGAAGCTCTGTTGATAATGGTTCGAGCGACATGGCTTTCTATACAGACAATGTCAGTGGAGACTTGTTGTCCGAAAGGATGAGAATTCTATATAATGGCAACGTCGGAATAGGGACGTCCACACCTTCTCAGGTTCTCGATGTCAACGGCTTAGTTCGTATTCGCGGCGGTTCTCCTGCAGTAGGCGATGTTCTCACGGCCACAAGCACGAATGGAACAGCTGATTGGCAATCCCTATCTATCGGCTACATTCAAAACCTTGGATGGAATTCTACAGCTCAAGATGCCCGTATTCATCTAACAAGGACTCTTCCCTCAGCAGGGCAAGATACTGTAATCTATGTAAATATGGTTCATGATCCCAATGACGGCGTCGGCGCCGCTTATGCCGCATATGTTCCGCCCTGGGGGGATGGCTCAGTAACTGGTTATGTAGCAAAAACAAGTATTAACGATCCCCATTCGGTTCAAGGCGATGTCCTGTTCAGAGGGATGCATGTTACAGATTGGTCATCAAGCGGCGATATGTTCGGATCATTTTCAAACGTTAGTAATGTTACAAGGCTATTCGACGCCTCTGCAATTGGTGCATTTGGAAAGGTCAATCTCTCAACACCCAGCATTTCTGCTTCCGCACCGGAAATGGCCGCCGGCGTATATGCTGGAATCGACGGAACGATAAATGAATCAAGTGCGAATTTCCTCTCGACTGCCCTTTACGCCGAAGACAACGCTTCGGGCACCGGAAATCACTACGCCGGCTACTTCGACGGCGACGTCCACATAACTGGAACTTTAAGCGGAGGTGGAGTTTCTGGCGATAACTTGGGAAACCATACTGCAACAATGCATGTGAACGCTAACGACTATCAGCTTCAGAATGTAAGTGCAGTTCAGGGCAAAGATTGGGACGACAACACCGGTGGAACTGATAACAAATACAGGCTTCTTTATCGAGACGGATCGCATATGTTCTACAATGGCGGTGTTGCTGTAGGAGCTTATGGTAACGGAACGTGGTCAGACCTCGCTGACGGTTATTTAATTGTCCAAAACCGTTTAGGTATTGGAACAACAACCCCTTCATATCCACTCCATGTTAACGGAGAAGCTTATTTTTCAGGCTCGATTCATCAGAATTTGAACGGTGCGAGAATCGAATTTGAGGGAGATGCGGGAACTGATAGAGATGCGATGTATTGGAATCAAGGTGGAACTGCCATTTGGAAAAACTTCATTGAAGGCGACGGTGATTTGAGATATGAAGATACAGGTGGTGGAAATAATCTTCTCTTCATACCAGGCGGCAACGTCGGAATTGGAACGACAAGCCCCCTGTCTATGCTCAGTGTAAATGCCTCCGGCAACACAAATTGCACTGGATATTTCGACAACCCCAACACTTCTCATAATTCCACGGCATTATATGCTGTTCAGTCCGCTCCAGCCGCTATCAGCGACCATGTTTATGCAGTTCGTGGTGTTACTACCTGTAGCGGAGGCTACCATTATGGAATTTATGGAAATTCGGTAAGGAATCCCGAAAGCGGGACATTCGGCTCAGGTAGGACATACGGTGTATTCGGAATAGCGGGAAGTGCTACTGAAGGCTACAACTATGGTGTGTATGGAAGACTTACCGGAGGAACAGACGGCGCCGCCATTTATGGGACTCAAACCGGAGATGTTCAAATAACAGGTCAATGGGCCGGCTACTTCGACGGCGATGTCTATATCGACGGCAACCTCACCGTTACCGGTTCCGGCGGCGGCGGTTCGGACAACGACTGGGCTTATAGCTCCGGAAGCGACTTAACCGGAAACCTATATCGCAATGGCCGTGTTGGTGTTGGCGGGTCGAGTGTTTCCTATGGATATCTGCAAATCAACCAGGATGGCGCCGCAAACGGTCTTGGGATTTATGACGGCTCCGGTTCCACATTCAGAATCTTCCGTGATTCTGATAGAGCTCATATTTCAAGAGGCGGATCTACAACAGACGGCCTGGTTTTAGACGCATCGAACAATGTCGGCATCGGGACCGTTTCGCCCAGTGCCCAGCTTCAGGTTCAACCAAACACTTCCCAGTCCGCAATTCTCGTTGGCAGATATTCGGGTTATCCGAACATCCAAGGTAGCGGAGACGCCGACGCATGGATGATTATAGACGGAAATGTATCTTCAAGCGGAAACCTTGGACTCAACTATTACTCTTCCGGCGATGTGATAATGGCCTACGGTGGCGGAACCGGCGGCAACGTCGGAATCGGAACGACAAGCCCGAATAAAAAACTTCACATTGACGATGTTAACTACGATAACCATTTCAGAATGACTCGATCTGGGTATAACTTCGACCAGACAATTACTACAGGTTCTTCGGGTGTTTACCGTTTCATTACCAGTCACACTGGATGGCATTTCTATAATAGCCGGTTAAAGGTTGGAGGCACTGCAAATCCGGGGACAACTCATATGTTTCATGTAGATGGGCAAAGCTATTTCAACGGAAATGTCGGAATCGGAGCCACCCCCTCTACTCAGCTTCACACTACCGGCGGAGTGCGGTTCGCAGGCGTATCAGCCACAACAGACAATACCCGCATTCTCACGATGGACACAAACGGCAATCTGGCATGGAGGGAACCCGGGCTATGGACCGATATAGGCAATATCGTCGTTTGCCCATCTACCGTAGATATTGGGAGTTCCGGAGAAGACATCAATTCATGGCAATATCTTACCGTAGCCCAGACCGGATGGAATTATGCACATATGTTATACTTAAATTCTGAGCTACCCAGTTGTGATGGCGGCACAGTAACCGCTATCTCATTCTATAGATACGCCAGGGATGATTGCAGAGCAACATGGGCGGGAACCGAAGTGTGGCTAAGGACGACTTCATCCACCAGCCTTAGTTCTCACGAAGACCCTCCCCCTGCGGGCGCAACGAGGGTTTACAGCGGCACCTGGAACCAGACGCTGTCTGGTTGGCAGACGATCAGCTTCAATCTGACTAATTTTGAATGGACTGACGGCCAGAACCTCGAGGTGTGGGTCAAAGAGAACGACTCCGGCGGCTATTCGCCATATTATTGGTCACACTCTCCCGGGGCAACTAGACAGGAAGGATATGGAAATGGCCCGGCTTACTACTATTGGACCAGAAGGTATGATATTCGTCTTCATTTTGGTAGCAGAAGAAGACCGGATGGTGGAGTTTGCGATTGCGAGGGTGAAGTAGTGATAGGTGATCTGCAACCTGAAAACGAGATAGGAATAGCCAGATTAACTGAAGGCTCTATCCGTATAAAATTTACGGAAAAATTCAGGGAGAGCCTTGAAGGAAGGAGACCGGTCGTAACTCTCACTCCGATTGGTTCTTCGGCCGTTCTTTATGTTACTGATCTCGATGATTACGGTTTTACAGCGGTTTGCGATAATCGAGATAATCTCGAATTTTCCTGGCTGGCTTTACCGGTTAAGGGTCGGCATATAGAAACTGAAGAAACAAAAGTCAAAAATGAAAGGTCTTCTTCTAACATCAGGTTGGACGAAAACGGCGAGCCAATTCCCATAGATGGAGTTGAATGAGAATCGTTCTTATCTCAGGCTTGGGGATAGCATTCAACTTTCCTCTTGATATTGCTCGCGGAAATCTGCATATTGCGAGTGACGAAGTTTATCGGAGGTTCATATGAAAGAAATATTTTTCGCGATTATTGCTTTGCTCGTTCTGACTCTGCCCCTGTTCGCAGACGGCCACGGCACGGAGCCCGAAGAACGCAAAATGCCCAGTATGCAGGTAGTTCAGCCGGAAGCCGAAGAAAACGAGACTCTCCCCGGTATCGAAAAAGTGCCCGAGGATCAGAGGGAAAGGGTAGAATTCTGGGTGCGCTTAAATGCCCTCAAAGCCGGAATGAAAAACCCGGCCGAATGGCTAAAAGAGATTGGCGGAGACCTTGGCGCGGTAATCGAGAAAATCCCCGAAGACTGGGAACCGAACCCGGAGGAACTCAAAAAGGCCGAAGACAGATTAAAGCCCAGAAAAACGGAAGACAAAATCCCCATAGTGGCTCCGGGAAAAACTGCTCAACCGGCCGCCGAGACTCCAGCAGAGGCTGTCGATGACCCTGAAATTCCCGAACCTATAGAGGACGACGCAGAGGTTCAGCCGGGGCAGTAATACGAAATGCATCAGCCGGCGAAGTGGTCGCCGACTTTTGAAAAATAGAGTCCCATCCCCAAAGAAATGGAGCAAGCTGAGGGTTTTTTGTTCTCCTCCCTCGTCCAAAGGCTTGTTGCCATTCCTCCTTTACCAAAAAACGGCCCTCTCCTTTCGGGCCGTTTTTTTATTTTGGAAAACTTTGCATTCAAAGCGAAAATAATTAGAATAATCTGTTAAATGAGAAGACAGCTTTATGTAATAATATGCTCAGACGAACCGGAAAATATGAACTTCAAACGCGGAAAAGGGCGCCGAAATCTCCCCGATACAAGATTCGGTGGGGGAGGATAGCTGTCATTACCGCCGGGATTCTCCTTCTGTTTTTGGCTATACGATTCTTCCCGAGCTTTAGCACAGTGGCTGAAGAGCCGGCTATCGAGGAAGAGATTACCGTGGAATATGTCCTGCCGCGATCGGCATCGAACAAGATTGGCGACCCCGAGGTAGGCTACATCCCGCGAGATTCCCTCCAGCCGCTGAATATCGAGCCGATAGCCTTCTCCTACGACGGCGACGTCATAGACGTTACAATCCCCCGCGATTATCGAGGCGAAACGACCATCGGCCAATCCTGCCTTGTCGATTATAACAATAACCGCGTCCTCTGGAGCTACCACGGCAACGAGGAAGGCCAGATAGCCAGCATGACCAAGATGATGCTGATGTTCACAGCCTACGCCCTCGTCGATTCGGGGGTCATTTCTCTCTTCGATACAGTCGATGTCTCCGACGAAGCCCCGCTTATGGGAGGTTCGCAGGCGTATCTCGACAGGGGGGAACGATACACCGTCGCCCAGCTTATGACCGCCGTGGCAGTTTGCTCGGCCAACGACGCGGCATATCTCCTCGCTCAATACATAGGCGATATCGACGACTCCTCCGGAGTTTACGGCGGCGTTCGGCTGATGAATTACTTCGGAAGGCGCATGGGTCTGCGTCGAACCCATTTTTTCAACGCCCACGGCCTTCCGCCGGCTCGAAGCTGGTATAAGAATCTTGGTGAAGGGGTCGCCGTTCAGAAATACAAAAAGCGGGACATGATTGTCGCGATAGAGGCCAACCGAAGCACGCCCATCGAAATGGCCAAACTCGGCGCGGCATACTGCGATTATCCCAGATTACTTCTCTACTCGAATATCCTTCGAGGCGATTTCTGGGATGCCGACAGCTCGCGGGTTTTCGGGCCATATAAGATGAACAATCATTTCAAACCCATACGCAGAGCTGATGTTGACGGGATAAAAACCGGATACACCTCCGGCGCGGGTTTCTGCGTTACGGCATCCGCGGAGCGTTCAGGGCAGAGGCTTATCGCCGTGGTTTTCGGCGCGAAGAGTCAGGAAATCCGGGATAAATTCATAGTCCAGCTTTTCGAGACAGCCTTCGACTCCCTTGGAATACCCCTCGACACGATTCCCGACGATACAACCTCCACCGAGTTGGAAAGCTGATTTGAAAGAGAACATCGGAAATACCGGCTCCGACCTCACTCAGGGAAGCATCATCCGCAACCTGATTAGGCTTTCTCTGCCCATCATGCTGGCGAATTTCATGCAGACCTTCTACAATCTTGCGGATACATTCTGGCTGGGGAAAATGGCGGTAAACGCCAAAGGCGCGGTCTCCACGGCGGGCATCGCATATCCGCTGGTATGGACCCTCTCCTCTTTCGGCTTCGGTTTCGCAATAGCGGGAACTGCCCTGGTTGCACGTTTCAAGGGCGCCGACCAACCGGAAAAAATCAAAGAATCAATAGGCCAGTTCGCTCTGATTCTCGTTGTCTTCACCGCGATTTTCCTTCTGCTCAGCATGGTCTTTCTCCCGAATATTCTCCAATGGCTTCAGGTGCCCGCGGAAATTCTCGATATGTCCCGAACCTACATGCGGATAATCCTCATCGGGATGTCTTTCATGTTCATTTTCATGTTCTATCAGGCCATCGCCCACGGCCTCGGGGACATGATTTCGCCCATGAAGATTCAGGTCGTCTCCGTTCTGACCAACGTCATCCTCGACCCCTTCATGATTTTCGGCATCGGCTTTTTCCCCGAGATGGGGGTTCGCGGAGCGGCTTTGGCGACCCTATTCTCAAGATTTCTCGCCGCCGCCATGGCAATATGGCTTTTCCGGAAACACTCAGCAAACCTCTTCCCGCGCCTCGAAGACCTTCGCCCGCGATGGAATATGCTCAAAAACATCCTCAAAGTCGCAGTCCCAGCCTCGGTGGGGCATTCGATAACATCCTTCGGATTCCTTATTCTGCAGGGTTTCGTGAACTCCTTCGGCACCGTCGTGATAAGCACATTCTCCATAGGCAACCGGATGACCAGCATTTTCATGATGCCCGCGATGGGAATTAGCAACGCCCTCGCTACAGTGGTAGGCCAGAACCTCGGCGCGGGCAAGATTGAGCGAGTCCACGAGAGCCTCGAAAAATCCTTCATCCTCGTTTTCGCGATTTTGGGGGTGGGATGCACGATTCTATACTTCTTCGGCGCGGAACTGACCCGTTTCTTCATCGACGATCCCGCGGTTATCGAGGTGGGGATACGAATGTTCAAAGTTACCTCCATCGCCACTTTCATCTTCGGAGTAACCTTTATTTTCACCGGGGTATTCAACGGGAGCGGCCTTACTGGAGCGACTTTGCGGGTGAACATCAGCCGGCTTTGGCTTTTTAGAATCCCCCTGTGCTATATCCTCTCCGGAAGAATCCTCGACTACGGCATCTTCGCGAGGTCGGCGATAGCGCCTGTTCTTGAAAGCCTTGCCCAGCCGTTGTCCGCCCATCCCTACGACGCCCTCTGGTGGTCGATGGTTTTCAGCAACTCGATAGCCGGCTTCTGGTCATGGGTGATCTACAAACGCGGCAAATGGAAGCACCTGAAATTCGATTAGTAGATTGAACTGACTTTCGATAGCTAAGCAAATCGCCTCTACATAACTTGTCCGTAGGGTGGGGTGTTTACATTAGAGGGCGGCCTCCCAACCGCCATAATATAACCCATTGCTAATTGCCCCCTACCAACTCTCAAATTCCCCTTTTTCGAGTCATGAATCGGCATCTTTGCCTTCAATGTAATCGACTATAACTCAGCCTTTTTCCCGCTGGATAAGCATTTTCAAGGGATGGACAAGCCGACATAGGGCTACGATTTGACGACATGACCCTTTGCCTTGCGCACGAAGGCCTGGACTTTGGATATCAAGCAAAATACTTTGACAACCAAGACCTCCGCTTTCACGAGGAAGGTCTGGACTTTGGATATCAAGCAAAATACTTTGACAATATAGACCTCCGCTTTCACGACGAAGGGCTGGGCTTTTAGCTTTACTCTTTGTCGGCAAAGCGTAGCCTTTTGTATCGTAGTCTTAGCTCTTTATCGGCAAAGCGTAGCCCTTTGTATCGTAGTCTTAGCTCTTTATCGGCAAAGCGTAGCCTTTTGTATCGTAGTCTTAGCTCTTTATCGGCAAAGCGTAGCCCTTCATTTCGCAATCTTTGCCTCTCTTCGTCATAGCGGAGGCCTTGGTCATGTGGTATTAGCCCTAACTCGGCTAATAGCGGGTCTTTCGCCTGCAGGACAAGCCATTTCAATCGTCAGGAAAGTCATTCCGAGCATAGGAAAATTCATTCCGAGGCTCCGACTGTCC
>NPID01001294.1_pt1 | contig 48883 bp, 38 predicted proteins | sample 8637491 | NCBI WGS metagenome assembly NPID01 (sample SAMN07420843, study PRJNA396082) | bioreactor metagenome | isolation source: sample BA6 brine-fed electro-methanogenic bioreactor BA | place: Japan: Kochi | collected 2016-06-14 | reverse complement strand
ATTTATACACTGCGGATTGCGTTCACAGACACCGGGTCTGACCCCGAATCTGTGTCACGTTGCAAGCTACAATCATTGTCTCTGAAGAGTTATATAGGTTCTCATTCAGAGGCAACAACCCCTTGCAACCATCCTCTCTGGCACACCGCATCATTGATGCAGGATACCGGGAACTGCTGCCAACACCGGGGCAGCACTCCCCACACGGGCATGTCACCACCAGACCAGTTTCCCAGCATGATGGACGGGTACACGAATATAAGGGATTATTACCCCCGGATTCGTGAGACCCCGTTGCCCTGCGACCTAATTAGATACGCAGAAGTTCCATTTATACCCTCTCTTTTGATCACCAAAAACCGAGGGTCAAGACCGATGCCCGACCCCGGAAATACCAAAGATACGCGAGAATACCCGGTATCATGAGAGACAGGGAGGGGATCGCGCAGAGAATGTCATCACATACCAGCCCGATCACGCGGCAGGTACGATCGATTGCGCAGCCAGAGGAGGGCACACATACCCCCCACCACACCTCCTTTCAAAAATAGGATTAAAGAGGATGAGAGAAATAGACTGCTCTAAAGTGATCGATCAGAGAGAGGCAGAAGATACCATGACAAACAGCCAGAAGCAGGGGAAGACACAGGCGATCTCGCTGCATATCGTTTCCGAATGGGAAACAGAGGAGATCGTCGACCTTTATCGTGTCGCAGGATGGTGGGAAGAGGACTCAGAAAAAGCAAAGATCCCTGACCTGATCAGGGGGAGCCATCGCTTTGTCGTGGCAGTCGATGAGATCACCGGTGTTGCGGTCGGTATGGGCAGAACCATCTCAGATGGTGTCTCGGATGCATATATACAGGATGTCGTCGTCAGGAAAGAGTACAGGAGATGCTATATCGGACTCCAGATCGTCCGTTTTCTCACTGAACTTTGCGCGGAAGACGGGATATCATGGGTGGGACTTATATCAGAGCCGGGAACCACACCATTTTATAAAAAAATCGGGTTTCAACCGATGGAACAATATGTACCGATGATCTACAGAAAGATGATAACCAATGCTCTCCCTGAATGATTTTTCTCCGGTAACACTCGACAATAAAAATATTCTTGAAGATTATTTTCGCCGGTATCCGCAGGTTCACAGTGACAATACCATCATTACGATGCTCAGCTGGAACCACTACGCGCACTACCATTACACCATCCTGAATAACTCCCTCATCATCATGACGATCGTTGATGGAGAACGAACCTTCAGACCTCCGATCGGAGAAGAGGATGACGCACTCCTCTCAGACCTCCTCTGCCTGGCCTATGAAGAGGGAGGGAGTGCCCCCTTCCAGATGCTGGATGAGGCGGGGCGCAACTGGTTTATGCGCCTCCATCCGGATATTCCCCTCTATGAAGAACCGGAATTTGCTGATTATGTCTACCTCTCAACAGACCTTGCAGGCCTTCCTGGCAAAAAATACCTGACCATCCGGGGCCATCTCAACAAATTCAACCGGACAACCAGCTTCACCGTTGAGGCAATCCGATCCGATTCCATCGCGGAGATCAATGAGTTTCTCGAGAAGTGGTGCGAATGGAAACAATGTGATGAGTATCCATTCCTTGCCCATGAGAAGGATGCAGTCCTCTATGCCGCCCGCCACTATGATGAACTGAACTGTCAGGGCATCCTCATTCGAACCAACCAGGGGATCAGCGCAATTGCGATCTGGGGTCATCTCAACGATGATACCATTGTTGTGCATTTCGAGAAGGCACTTCCGGGATATGAGGGGATCTACAAGTCGATCAATATGCAGACAGCAAAAGCCGTCCAGGCAAGGTACCGGTTCATCAACCGTGAGTCCGATATGGGCGAGCCGGGTCTCCGAGAGGCAAAAAGGCGATATCACCCCCACCACATGGCACCGGTATGGTCAATCCGAAGATCCGACATGGATACCAGACAAGAGCAGTTCTGCAGATAATAAATCCAGACAAAATCGGGCAGGATCGAGCTCATCACCCACCCCCAGATACAACCTTTGGTGAGAGAGGAGAGGAGGGCAAATTGGAGGTTAAATACCCAATTCCTCTGCCAATTCCTCAAAATCCCTTACAGTAGTTTGTTTTCTCATTCCATTATTAATTTGATCCATCAGGTCGGCATTAGAGAGGATCTCTATTGTCCGTTTCATGGATTCATATTCATCAAGTGAGATTGTAATCCACTCTGATGAATGTGTTCCATGCACAGTTTGTGGACTCATTGTCAAAGGTATTTATCAATGTATGATAATAATGATTTGGTTCAGTACTACACCCATATCTGCTTGTGCAGAGGCGCGAAATAAAAAAAACGAAAGAGAGCCTATTTGCTCTCGACTTTTGTCATCTCGACGGTGAAGCCCCGGATCGTCCGGTCCTTCATAATCTCGATGATCTCATGAATCCGGTCTGCCGGAACATCCACGTAGGAGAAGTGATCAAAGATCTCGATTGCCCCGATGGATCGTCCGGGAAGCCCGGTCTCACCTGCGATGGCACCGACGATATCTTTTGCCCGGATCTGATTGTCACGACCGATAGAGATCCGGATTCGTGCCATTCCCGGCTCTATTGAACCGCCCTCATTCTCATAGCTCTTCGTTTCGGTATCCCGGCCACCAAGGTGGATCTTCATAAGGGCAGTTGCGATCTCGATACAGGTGATGCCTTCTTCAAGCGCCTGCTCGACATAGGGGATAAAACGCTCGCCAAGACCGGTAAGGTTCACTTCCTTCACTTTTTCAATGAGGAGGCGTGCCTGCGATTCTTCAACATCCGAGGTTGACGGGATCGGTATCCGGGTGATCTTTACCTTGGCAAACCGCTGAATCTCCCGGAGCTTGTAGATCTCTTTTGGAGCAACAAATGAGATCGACGTTCCTGCCCGTCCTGCACGGGCAGTCCGTCCTATCCGGTGGATATAGTACTCGACATCCTGGGGAACATCATAGTTGAAGACGCAATCAATCTCGCTGATATCAAGCCCTCGTGCCGCAACATCGGTTGCAATCAGGATATCGATTGAACCCTTCCTGAACTTTGCCATGACGCGATCGCGCTGGGTCTGTTTCATATCCCCATGGAGTGCATCGGCAAAGTATCCCCGTGCCTGAAGGCGCGAAGTGACGTCATCGACTGCACGCTTTGTATTGCAGAAGACCATCGCCAGATCCGGATTATAGATATCAACCAGTTTACAGAGGACATCCAGCTTCTCGCGTTCCTTGACCTCAAGATAACACTGTTCAATCTGAGGAACAGTCATCTCACCGTGAACAACTTTGATGAACTTCGGATCCTTCTGGTACTTCTTCGAGAGGTCAAGGATTGCCGGAGGCATCGTTGCCGAGAAGAGGAGCGTCTGCCGCTTTGCAGGAGTCATCTTGAGAATCCTTGCGATATCATCCCTAAAGCCCATATCGAGCATCTGGTCTGCCTCGTCAAGGACAACAAACCGGATCTTATCAAGCGAGAGGGTTTTCCGTTCGAGATGATCCATAATCCGTCCGGGAGTCCCAATCACAATCTGGGCACCCGCGCGGAGGGCGCGGAACTGCCGCTCTATCGGCTGGCCGCCATAGACGGGGACGATAGAGAGCCCCTTTTTGAATTTACCAAATCGTGAGAACTCCTCTGTAAGCTGGATCGCTAACTCGCGTGTAGGTGCAAGAACGAGCACCTGAACATCGCGGCTTTCTGCGTCAAGCATCTCAATGAGAGGGATCCCAAAAGCGGCAGTCTTACCTGTACCTGTCTGTGCCTGCCCCGTTATGTCATTTCCCTCAAGAATTACAGGAATTGCCATCTTCTGGATAGGAGTCGCCTCTTCAAAGCCCATATCCGCTACGGCCTTTAAGAGGTCTTCGGATATTGAAAAATCTGAAAATTTTTGTGATTCAACCATTCTTTATTATATTGTTCTCTGAGGATTTAGAAGCTTGGGTCATATCAGAAATAAAAAAATTAATTATAATATTATTTTTTTCCGAAGAAGATGAATGCTGCTACTGCAATTATGATAAACACAGCTATGAGGGCGATAGTAAAAAGTGGAAATTCACCCGGAACACCTGCGTCGTGTTGAGCCAGAGCATCCTGTGATTGTGGTACATGGAGTGAATCACTTTCTGTTCCCGGAACCTCAGCTGAAGACTCTGTTTCTTCACCTGGAACGGTTGTTTCCAGAACAGGAAATGCCGGAGTCGGCGTGATGGTGGGAGTTGGTGTATCAATGACAGGCATGGCTGCACTTCCACCACCACCACCTCCGCCACCACCCTGAGCAGGAGAACCAAGAAGGGCAAATGTGGAGAAGTGAGTTGTTTCTCCCCAGGCTACTTTTGCGATGGTATCGACACCACCGGTTAGTTGAGTCCAGCTCTTCCCATTCCACCAATAAACCCTTATTGAAGATTCATCAATCCCGGCGTAATCAAGGCCGCCGTACGCAAATTTGATGATAACCTTCTCGATTTTGTCATTTGTTATGGTGCTTGTGAGTGTGGCAAACCGTCCGGGTGACCGTAATGATGAGGGGATCATCTGGTCATCAGGCGGTTTTATAAAAAGGGTGAAAACGAGAGTTTCTCCATTAAAATCCTGATTAGTAGTCAAATCTATAGATAATCCATCACCCGTGATAGTCACTGGCTGTCCGGCGTTTGTATTGACAGGTTTGGTCATACTCTCTTCCGGCCGTTCTTTTGGGAGAGGATCTGCGGCATTGAGTGTCAGATTTGTTATCCCACCGCTTTCAAAACTAGCTGATTCAGTTGCCTTCACACCATCAATATAAAAGGTGATTGGATCACCCGGATTCACGGAGGCATCCCAGACGATCAGTTTCTCCCCGCCGGCAGAGTCCGTTCCATAGTGTCCAGCGGGCATAACGATTATTGATCCAACGTTCTTTCCATGAACAGAGGCAATAACGATAGATCCATCAGGTGCTGCCACACCATCAACAGTGTAAATCGAACCATAGAATGCATGGGGAATTGTTGAAGGCACATTTGCCAGTGCTGGAACAGCCAATGTGGCAAACAGGAGCATCATGACAAGATACAGGCTTTTTTTCATTTTTTTTCCTCACAATAAAGAGATTTGGATTTCATAGATCCCAGAACCATTCAGGCATTGGAAGGGGTGTGGTTGAAAACCCGGTAAGTTGATCCGGGTTCTCCATGTAAACCCAGTACCCTCGTGTTGCATCCATATCGGGTACATGCTCATATTCATTTCTGGTAAAGACCCAGGTATCCGGGTTGATCGATGGAGAGATCACAATGTTGTATCCGGTCTTCCCATCTGCTGTCTCCTCTACAGAAGCAAGTGCCTTTATAACGGAAATAGAGTGGGGTTCTCCCCACCAGAGATATTGGTCATCAATCGGCTCACTCAGCTCGACCAGATCATATGCCGGTCCGACAAGGTTCCATCCCCTGTACAACGATCGAACAGGTGGACCGGTAATCTCCGGGTTTATCCTTACAGGAAGGCGGTCAGAACTGTTCATCCGGATATAGATTGCATCAAGAGGATAGATTCGCGTGTTATCAGTTACCTGAACCCACTGCTGGTAGGCCGGGTTCCACGAGTAGGCGATCGTATAATCCAGACCATCACCGGATTCAGCAATCGATTTCCAGGAGTTGTCCTCAAGTGCCAGCGGGAACGAGAGGGAATTCCAGCCGGGAGTAAGACCGCTCCGATAATCGTCACCACCTATGAAGGGAGACCCTATTTCAAGACCGAAATAGGATTTTCCTGTCTCTTTCACTTCATCTGAGGTTCTTGTCAGCCAGGGTTCATAGAGGGTGCTGCCCATGACCGGGCTCCCTGTCCCAGGACCAATACCTGATGGACCGCTTGGATCGCCCCACCAGTTGTGGGATGCAAATGGCTCATAGATCTCCTCTCCATCATAATATGGAAGGCCCAGGTAACCGTTTTGGATATTGTTGAAGGTTGCATCACCCCCGATTGACAGAATACCAAGATCCAGGAGAAACATAGTATCCTCTATCTCAGTCCTGTCACCACCCGCATAGGCTATCATTCCCGCCATAATATCTCCATTCACCGTGTTTCCATCGATATATGAGGGAGCAAAGCTTACAATACCAACATCGACACTGACAATGGTAATCACGGCGGTGGCATCCTCAAGGAGCTCGTCAGTCATAGCAAAAACCCAGCCCACTGAACCTGCCTTTGTGATGACATCATTATTGGAAATATATGATTGTCCTGTCAGGATTCCATTCGAGACGGCAATACCGATATTTGCCGCTCCAGCACCCGGATGAGTGGAGCTTGTAGTGTCAATGGTGTCTGGATACTCCTCCTCAACAAATGCTCTGGATATCCCGATCTGTTGTGCTGTCACATCGATGATATTCTCTAAAATGACAGCTTGCGGCGTAACGATCCCAAAACTTGCCGCAGCAGATGTCTCAGCAGAGAGTGCAGTTGATGATCCATCAAGGGGCGCGGAAAGCGCTTCAACAGCGCTTGAGATTGCCATGATCTCATTTAAAATGGTGATGTTGTTCCCCTCAATGATGCTCTCAATCTCACCCGGATCTTTGATAGAAAGCAGATGAGAGGTCTCTCCATCAAGGATTGTGTCTGAATCCAGTACAATGCCTGTGACCAGACCGGCCATCCCCACTGCGCTGAGGGACATTCTGTCCTTCATTTTGTTCAAAGACCCGGTTTCCACCTCATTTCTCTGCTCAATAGTGATCTCATTATTCAGAACATACTCATCTTCAGCATCCGCACTGATCCCCATTGAGAGGATCAGGTGTCCGGATGCTGCTTCTGCATCAGAAAAATCACTCTCTCCCCCATGGGCGGCAGTCAAAAAACGGCCGTTATTTTCAATAGAAATACTGTTATCTGCTATTGTGATAGTATCAGCTGCTCCCCGAATGCCAAAAGCCGAGATGAGACCAGCCGAGACTGCTGCGCTATTGTTTACCATGAGATATTCACTATCTGCCAGTGATATACTGATCACATCAGTAATGAGAGAAAACTCGTTTCCATAGATATCCATCTCCCCTTCAGCATATGCAAGGAGACCGTAACTCTCCGAAACCGGTATGGCAGAGGTAACATATGAAGTATTTAACAATCCAAATGAATCCTCATTTTGCAAAAATGTCCAGTATTCAAGGATCATTTCTGCCATCGTTGAATCTTCCCCAAAGAGTCCTGTATCCTCTGCATACCCAGCAAGAATGTCACCATCCCCACTCAGGACTGCATCCCGGATTGCTGTTTTGTCCGACTCCGGAAGATTCTGCCATTCATCCTCATTCTCATCGATGAGATTGAGGAGGAATGCCTTCTCCAGCTGATCGTCCTTCAGGAGCTGGGCAAAAAGCCCGATATCCGGAGTACCAGCCGCGAAGAATATTTCTTCAGAAGCGTTCATTTCAATTCCGGCAAGTAGAATAAGATCCTGAAAGATCGGCACATCATTATAAGAGATGACCGGATCAGATACCCCCTGGAGAACGATTCCGGCAGTAGCGGTTCGAACCTGTGCAATAGAGAGCCCCTCACCCTGCATCTCCAATTCGTTTCCGGTAGTTCTCAGTGAGGATGGATCCAGATCTGCTTCAGCCAATAGTGAAAGATCGGTCACCACATCCAGATGATTATCATCCCTATTGTTAACAAGAGCAGTATAACGCTCCCGCATGCCGGAATTTATTATATGATCCGCAACCATCTCCCCTTCATAGAGCTGTTTGCCGGCAAGAGCTGTTGATTGAGCGCTTACAATAACCGAATTGCCGGATATGACCGGGTTGGAAATGGGATCACTCCAACCCCCACGAAGATAAATTCCAGAGATGCTGAGTTCCTCCTCAACACCTGCATATGCGTCGTTTTCAGACAATTCCTGATACGCGATGACAGTACCAAAGGCATGTAGTACATTATCGAGGATCTCAGGCTCATCGCTCCTTGCGATCTCAATTCCTGAAATGATCCCGAGAACACTGAGAGGATCTGCTTCCTCTTCTGCAAGGAGCATAACCAGGGGCGATGGACTTATCGTTCCGGTTGGATCCCTGATGATCGTGTTTTCCACAATGGCAAGGTTCTCTCTGACCCGTGCCTCATCACAATTCTCTATGTAGATACCATTCACCTGAACCCGGGATGTCTCAGGAATGCCTGTTGAAATTAGTTTATAATATATGTCGTTTTCGATAATCTGGGCCTTATATGAATCAAATGCGAGGACGCCAGCAGGTCTTTTGAATCCATCATGTCCTGCCGTTCTGGTGCAGTCTACCTCCACACTGATCAGATTCTCCAGAACTCTCCCTTTTTCCGAATATCCAAGCCTGATTCCAACCGGCTGGACATACTCTCCACCCGCGAAAACCCCAACCTCATTGCCCTCAATCAGCGCAAGATTGCCTGAACCATAGATGCCTACCGGGCTGGCGGTGCCAGTTGACTGAGCCATAACTTCAACGGCGTTATTCTGGATTTGTACTCTCTCTGATGTGCAGGATCGAATACCCCAGGCATCCGCATAAGTAGCATATGCCTCCTCCTTACCGTTGAAACTCATGGATAATACCTGGTTGTTCAGAACGGCAACTTTGTTGCTTTCGATAATATTGATTCCATCTGTCCCTATCCATGAATACGAGACACCGACAGGAGGAAAGCATGCCCTCTCTTCATCCTGAAGACGGGCTGACAGAACTGTACTTGCAACCCCAACAGGCACTACATCTGATCCGAGTGATAGAACCATAATCTGATTTTCCTCTAACGTCGCATCTGATATTCCAATAGCAACAATGCCTGACTGAAAGAAGTGCCCAAAAATAATTATACGGTTGCGTACTATTCGGATGTCGTCACCCTCTTCAATTATAATACCGGATGTTTCCCCCTCTGTATCAGTGAAGAGGGAAACCATGTTATCCATGATACTGATTGCATCGGCGTTGTGTGCGTAGATCCCTGCTTTGCTGGCATTCCGAATTTCAAATCCTCTAAAAGAGACATCACTGGCGTGGATTTCAACACCATTCTCCGCACCCTCTGCATCAACAATTACCTGGACGGGATCCGGGAGTGCCAGGTGGGCGACGGTTGTAACATGCACACTTTTGTCGATCGTAAGAGATTCGTAATATGTGCCACCAAATACCCACACCTCTCCGCCTGCTGATACATTATCAACTGCATTCTGGATATGTGAGAAGTTCAGGTATCCCCAGTCAGGTGTTTCTTCAGTATATGATTCATTTACATAGACCCTCTCAGGGAGGGGTTCTGCTGCTGAAGGTACAATCAGCACCCAGCTGATTAGCAGCAGCAGAATAAGAAATATAACCGATCTTTTCCCGGTTATCATGCTGTTTATCATCATAATCACCTCTGCCCGAATTCATATATCAGGACGTAATAAATGAATGCTAATTCGGGATGGGGGCATATATAATTATTTTAATTATAATGATGATCGTTCCATTATAATAATTATTGATTTTATTTAATAAAATATAAAAAGTTGTTTTTTTCTTATTGATTGTTCTGTACTGGTTTCATCACAAAGAAAGCAATCACCACTCCAACGAGTGCCAGCACCACGATATAGGGGAAGACACCGATATATCCGCCGGTAGATGCTTTGATGAAACCGGCAAGCTGCGGGCCTGCGATTGCACCGGCACCATATGCCAGAAAGACAAGACCATAACACCTCGGATAATCGCAGGTGCCGAAGTACCGTGCGGTTGCGGTTGGCGCTATTGCCAGCCAGCCGCCGAGGCATCCCCAGAGTACGCAGAACGCCACGATATAGGTGATCTGCGATGGAATCTGCCAGAGCATCAGCGAAGCGCCTGCGATCAACAGGAACGAGAGAACCGCTGCATTCCTTGGTCTGAGCAGATCGGTAAGCCATCCAAAGGCAGGCCTGCCGCCGCCATTGAAGATCGCAAACACTCCAACGAGCGCCGTTGCAAGAATCGGTGTAATACCGACAACCTCAACCCCCACCGGCTGGGCGATTGATATTGCCATTAATCCTGCAAGGCACCCGATGAAATAGCAGATCCAGAGACCATAGAAGGTCGGCGTCCTGATCATTTTAGAACGGTCGCACTCACAGGTTTCTGCTGCAGCCGATGCGGGAGGAACCCAGCCATGCGGCACCCAGCCAGTTTCTGGGAACTTAAGCGGCATCGAGCAGATCAGGATGATGATCAGGAATGCGGCACCGAAGATCCTGAAGGTATCCATAACCCCGACCATGGGGATAAGAAGTCCTGCAATATTTGCTGATAAGAATGCCGAGAACCCAAACCCAAGCAGCGCAAGACCAACGGCAAATCCCCTGCGATCCGGGAACCAGCGGGTGGCAAGGGCGACAGGGACGCCATAGGCAATACCGACACCCGCACCACCGATCACCCCGTAGACGAGATAGAGCATCTCTACCGAGGTTACAGTCGATGCAAGCAGCCAGCCAAGAGCGGTGAGCAGGCCTCCAACAATTGTCGTCTTTCTCGGGCCCCATTCATCGATATACCTCCCGGTAAGCGGCATCGCTATTGCGAAGGCGGCCAGGAAGATGGAGAAGGGCATAAGCACTTCACTGGCAGTAACTGTCTTTCCAAGCTCGGTCGCGAAGTACGCTGTCAGGGGTGTCACAAAGACACTCCAGGCATAGATACTCCCAAGACAGATGTTGATGATCAGCCCAAGCAGTACAAAGATCCAACGCCCCCTTTCCAGGGGAAGCCCGAATATGTGTGTCTCTTTCATGATGAAACCAGGGTGTATCCTTTCATAAAGGAGAGAGGGGAGGTTACTCTTCCAGGGTGGAGATGTCACCCGGGTCGATTCCCATCTCCTGTGCTTTTAAGACGCGGCGCATGATCTTTCCGCTCCTCGTCTTTGGCAGCGAGGGGACGAATTCGATCTCAGATGGCATTGCGATCGGTCCGATGCTCATCCTCACATGATAGATAAGCTCGTTCTTCAGCTTCTCGCTTGGTTCATACCCAAGCCTGAGGATGACAAATGCCTTAATCGCCTGCCCTTTCATCGCATCAGGTTTACCGATGACCGCAGACTCTGCAACCGCCTCGTGGGAGACGAGTGCACTCTCAACCTCGGCAGTTCCGATGTTATGACCTGCAACGATGATAATGTCGTCAGATCGGCCCAGCACCATGATGTAGCCATCCTTATCCTTCACGGCGAGATCGCCTGCTGTATAGAAGGGCTCGATCGTGGACCAGTACTGGCGGTACCGCTCATCATTCTTATGAACCGTCCTCATCATCGAGGGCCATGGCTCCTTGATGACGAGCAGCCCACCGACATTCGGCGGAGTGGGGTTGCCATCCTTGTCAACGACATCCACCTCAACACCGGGGATCGGCCGCCCGGCAAACCCGGGTTTCATCGGTTCACCAACAAGGGTTGTGATCATGTGCATCCCGGTCTCGGTCTGCCACCAGGTATCGAGGATCGGACAGACTGATTTGCCGATGACACGGTGGTACCACTCAAACGCCTCGGGGTTGAGCGGCTCTCCGACCGATCCGATGATCCGGAGCGAATCAAGGTTTGCCTTATTCGGCCACTCTTCACCGAACTTCATGAACATCCGGATTGCTGTTGGTGCGGTATAGAAGATCGTGACACCGAACTCTTCGATGATCTTCCACCAGATGCTCGGATCAGGATAATCCGGCACGGTTTCTGTGATCAGGATGGTGGCACCTGCTGCAAGCGGCCCGTAGACGATGTAGCTGTGCCCGGTGATCCAGCCGGGATCGGCGGTACACCAGTGGACATCATTCGCTTTCATGTCGAAGATGTACTTTGTGGTGTAATAGGTCCCGACCATATATCCGCCGGTCGTGTGGACGATACCTTTCGGCTGGCCGGTCGTCCCTGAGGTATAGAGGATGAAGAGCGGATCTTCAGCATCCATGACTTCGGGTTCGCATTCCCTGCCCGCCTCATTCAGAAGCTCGTAGTAGTCGATCTCCATCTCGGAGACGAGTTCGACCTGAGGCCTGGTTCGCCTGACGACGACGATCGTCTCGACACTCGGGGCATTGACAACCGCATCACCAACGATCGATTTCAGCGGGACATGTTTGCCACGGCGATACCCGACATCGGCGGTGATGACGACTTTTGCCGATGCATCGCGAATACGGGTATTCAGGGCTGCTGCTCCGAAGCCACCATAGACGATACTGTGAACTGCACCGATCCGGGCACAGGCGAGCATCGCAACGATATGCTCGGGGATGAGGGGCATATAGATACAGACGGTGTCGCCTTTTTTGATGCCCAGGTTCTTCAGGGCATTTGCACACCGCTGCACCTCACGGTGGAGCTGGCGGTAGGTGAATATTCGCTCCTGCTCCTCTTCCTCACCACGCCAGATCAACGCAACCTTGTTTCGAAGCTCGCTGTTGACATGCCGGTCAAGGCAGTTGAATGTGATGTTCGTCTTCGCATTGACAAACCATTTTGCATAGGGGTGTTTCCACTCCTTAACAGCATCCCATGGCTTGAACCACGTGAGTTCTTTTGCAATACCATCCCAGAAGCCATCGGGATCTTTCAGATAGCGGTTGTACGCCGTCTCCCAGTCCCCGATATTCGAATTCTCCCGGTAGGAAGAATCGGGCTTATAGGTCTTAGCTTCGAGTTTCACATCGAAAGATTCGGACATAATCTTCTCCTCCATGCAGAGTACAGCATGGAACCACAGAACCCGGAGGCCCTTATGCAGTGCTTTACATACAGTGGTTTGGAGACAATGTAGATAAATCTTATATTTGCTGAACACCTATGCACTGCATAAGCAGCATTCTGCCTGCATGGAGCATCCACAGATGACAGGGCAATCCGGGGAAATGATCCAGATCAAGGAATTATTGAAGAGAAATCCACGTGGGATGAGTATAACTGAGATCTCATCTGCACTGCATCTCCACAGAAATACTGCCGCCAAATACCTTGATACACTCAAGCTCAGGGGCGATGTCGACAGAAAGGAGATTGGGACCGCACGAAATTACTTTCTCGTCCAGAGAATCCCGGTCTCTTCCCTGATCGCCTACTGGCCTGCCCCATTGATCATCTGCGATAGTCGCCTGAATACTGTGATGGTGACAGAGGGACTACTCTCACTCCTTGGGTGCTCACTGGATGTGATGTATGGCGTTCCAATCGATGAGATCCCGATCTCATTGTTTAAAGACCCGCATATACGGGAGATCTGCCATAATGCCGTCCAGGGGGAGGCGCAGACACATACCTTCAGGGCAACCATACGAAAGAAGGAGATGCTCCTTCGGATCCAGGGGATTCCGGTCGTCTTTGATACCGGACGGGATGGAGCGGCACTCGCCTTCTTTGATGAAACAGAGCATCAGTCCACTGCAAGGGAACTTGATCACCTGAAACAGCAGTATGCAGCCCTCCAGACCGGGCAGAGAGAATACATCGCCCATCTGGATAACACGCTCCGTATCACCTACCTTAATGCCCCATTTGCCGCCCGCACCGGCAGGAGCGAAAAACAGGCGGAGAGCACCCCCTTCACCGCACTCTTCCCTGCACAGATCCTTCATGAGATAGAGGAGCTCATGTTGGAGATTACCATTACCAATCAGTCGGTCTCTGCTGAACTGATGATGATTCGAAACGATGGAACCATCGGCCGCGAAGAGTGGGAACTCCGGGCCATCTTTGATGAGCAGGGGGCGATCTCCGCATACCATGCAACAGGCCGGGATATCACCGAACTGGCACGGTGCAGGGAGCAGCTTGAGCAGTACCACAGGAATTTCGAAGACCTCATAGAGGACAGAACCCGATCCCTCCAGGAGGCAAACAGAATGCTGATGGCAACAATTCGGGAGAAAGAGGGGCTTGAACGTGAATTGCTCTTCATCCAGTTTGCCTTCGATCACGCATCTGATTCGATCCTTCTCTTCAATCATGAGGGGCAGATCATCAGGGCAAATGAGACGGCGTCCACCCTGCTTGGATATACGGTTGAAGAGCTCCAGAAACTCCAGGTATCCAAAATCAACCCCTCAATCACACGATCTGCCTGGAAGAAGATCTGGGAAGACGGGTACCCGGGAAAACGGATGCGCACCCGTTCGATCCACAGAATGAAGAACGGCAGGATTCTGCATGTGGATGTCTCGCGAACCTTTGTCCGATTCCTTGATCAGATGTACTTCTGCTCGATTGCCCGGCCGCTTGAGGAACAGGACGATTGTGGGGATCAGACGATGCCAGCACATTAATAGTGCAGGGAGATGACATGATCAGGAACCATTTGGGATACGAAGGATGTTTGAGAAGACACTGATTCCGGTTGCATATGGAGAGAGGCCGGATGAACTGAAAAAGATCGGAAAGATTCTCAGGAGCCTCGGCTCTGAATCGATCTGCCTCTTCCATGTGAGTGATTCCGACTCATTCTTCGGCGGATCGGATCTGTCATGGCTGATGCTGCTGAAAGAGTCACTTGAGGAGATCGGGCTCTCTGTTGAGATTCGGACAGGAAGCGATCATATTGCATCATCTATTGCAGAGGCGGCGCTTCTGGAAGGTGCTGATGAGATCTACCTCAAGGCAAAACGACGCTGGCAGCTCCGTTCAATACTCCTTGGAAGTGTATCACGGGATCTCCTCAGGCTTGCTGACACCCCCGTCTTCGTCCATAAGATCCGACCGGTTCTGCCGGGAGAAGGAGATGGGACGATCACACGCGAGGATCTGATCATTTTGTATGCGACAGAGTTTGATGAGGCATCCAACCGGCCACTGCCATATGTAATGCAGTTCCAGGGCGCCTGGTGCCATATCCTTCATGTCCGGGGAAGACGGGCAGATCCGAGATCCGAGGAGAGGAAAAGTTCTAACATCAAAGAGAAACTCTCCACGCTTGAAGAGGAGCTCCGGCCATACTATGGGCGGGTCACCTCGGAGGAGCGGATCGGCAATGCCGCAAACGAAGTCCTCTTTGTATCAGATCAGATACAGGCCGATGTGATCATCCTCGGTAGAAGCAGACCGGCATTCCTCTCCTCTCCGATGGGAGATACGGCTGAGCGGATTGTCAGCGGATCGAAGGCATCCATCTTTCTCGTACCATAAGGAGATGATCAGATGAATCGGGCATATTTCAGAAAAGAAACCGTTTTTATCCTCTCTTCAGGAGTCATTCTGTTTTTTATCATAGCAGGAGCACTGCGACCGGATCTGCTTGATGCAGCAGCATCTGTCATCCACTCAGGCATCCTTGACAACTTCAGCTGGCTCTACCTGATATCCGCCTTCTTCTTCCTCATATTCGTCATATTCATTGCATTGTCAAAATTTGGAACGATCAGGCTTGGCTATGATGCCGAACGGCCACAGTATACCTTCTTCGGCTGGGTTGCGATGCTCTTTGCCGCCGGTATGGGGATCGGCCTCCTCTTCTGGGGAGTTTCTGAGCCGCTGGTGCACTTCCTCACGCCCCCTCCGTTTCTTGAGCCGCTCTCCCCCGAATCGGCATCATTTGCGATGCGGTATGCATTCTTCCACTGGGGCATCCATCCATGGGCAATCTATACCGTCGTGAGCCTCTCGATTGCATACTTCTCATTCCGTCGTGGGATGCCCGCACTGATCAGCTCCTGCTTCTATCCCGTACTTGGGGATCGGATCTATGGGATGCCCGGAAAGATCGTTGATGTGCTGGCAGTCTTTGCCACCGTCTTTGGAACCGCGACATCGCTTGGATTTGGCGCTCTCCAGATCCATGCAGGCTTTACCCACCTCTACGGTATTTCATCTGCCATCTCAGTCACAATCGGGATCATCATCATCGCAACCGCCCTCTTCATGGCATCAGCCATCCTCGGAATTGAAAAAGGAGTGCAGGTCCTCTCAAAATTTAATATCCTCCTTGCCATTCTGCTCCTCTCCTTTATCCTTCTCCTCGGATCAACCCCGTATATCCTGAATATCTTCTCCTCTACACTGGGCGGATACATCAACAATGTCATCGACCTGAGCCTTCAGGCCTATCCATTTGCCGGATATCAATGGAGCCGCGACTGGACGGTCTTCTACTGGGCATGGTGGATCTCATGGTCACCGTTTGTCGGGCTCTTTATTGCCCGGATCTCACGAGGGCGGACGATCCGGGAGTTTGTCCTGACGGTGCTGACGGTGCCGACCCTCTTTACCTTCATCTGGTTCTCGATTTTTGGGGGATCTGCCCTCTATCTTCAGCTGAACAAAGGCGTTGATCTCGCCTCGGTTGCCGGGGAAGATGTATCGCTTGCACTCTTTGTCTTCTTTGAACACTACCCGCTTGCCGGAATCCTTTCCTTGATTGCCATCCTGCTCCTCTCGATCTTCTTTGTCACCTCGGCAGACTCGGCAACGGTCGTCCTTGGTTCCCTCACCACCGGTGGAAACCTGGCAGTACCCCTGTACAAAAAAGTGTTCTGGGGGCTCTCACTCTCCTCAGTTGCGATCATCCTCCTCCTGACAGGAGGCCTTGATGCCCTCCAGAAGATGGCGATCACCGCGGCATTTCCCTTTATGATCGTGATGATCATCCTCTGCTATACGCTCTGGATCGGGCTTTCACAGGAGGAGATGGCACCGGAAAAAGAGGAGTGAGGGGAGTCTTGCCCCCATTCATTCCTCTTCCCGCTCATGTTTAAGAGAGAGCTTTCTCTTCCCTTCAGGCACGCCGGGAGAGGGCTTTTCTACCTCAGGAGAAGGTGTTGAGGCATCCGAAGAGGAGAGGGGCTCATTCGGTTCAGGTGACGCCAGACCCAGTGAATCAGATCCATCCCCGGCAGAGGGAGTGTCAAAGAGCTCAAGGGGCTCATCCATCTCAAAGGAGATGTCATCAACAGAGGGGATACCTTCGTCATCTTCGAAAGGAATGGTCTCCGGGATTTCGGTGGTGGAACCATCAGAAGATGGCTCACGGGATTCTTTCGCATCAGAGAAATCCGAAACCGGGGGAGGTATCTCTTCAGGTGCTTCTTCTGGGAATTCGGATATATCGGGCGTCGCAGACGATTCATCCAGGGGAATTTCAGGAGCATCGGGAGCTGCTGCATTACCATACTCCCGGGCAGCCTCCTCTGAAGAGCCTTCCTCCGGGTATATTTCTTCAGGTACAGGAGTGCCAGACAGAATAGATTCGATAGCCCCTGTTTCTGAGATATCGAAGTCGGTCTCGACGATTCCGGCAGGGGCCCCCTCAGTGATGCGCTTTGATTCGATCTGTTTCTGAATTCTCTGGATGGTTTTGTCGAGAGGGGCCTTCTCCTCACTGATCAGGGCATTCAGGGGTTCAACCGAGAGCTGGCCGAGATCGACCAGGGCATGCTCAGCTTTCTTCCGAACCATGATATGTTCATCAGAGAGGAGCGGGATAAGTGCAGTGACGGCTTCAGGACCACCAATATGAGAAATCGTCTTGATCGCCTCGATCCGCTCCTCAAGCGTTCCTCCGTGAAGCGTATCGACAATCGGCTGGATGGCACAGGCACCCATCTTCTCGATATCAAACCAGCGATTCTCAGAGATGAGGAAACAGACCTCCTCCTCCTCCGTCTCCGGCGTCCAGCCGATTGAGGTAAGGGCACTTGAGATACTCTTGTTTCTAAAACCCCCGGCATCCCTCATCGCACTGACAAGGTGTTCCTGGGGAGTACCATCCGGATCTTTCAGTGCGGTGAGTGCCGCCTCGGCGATACGGGTGTCGGTATCATCCAGCGCGCTCATGAGTGCCTCCACAGCAGAGCTGTCATTGATATATCCAAGTGCACGGGCTGCAACCAGCCTCACTTCTTCATCACGGTCATACAGTGCCCGTTTCAGTGTCGGTACCACCTCACCGGTACCGATATACCCGAGCGCTTCGACAATAATTGCCCTGACCCTGGTATCCTGTTCGGTCTCAAACGCTCGCTGGAGGCTGTCAAAACCTTTTTTTGCGCCGATACGCCCGAGGTTCCTGGCTGCGATGGCACGAACAACGTCACTCTCATCATATAATGCATCAAGGAGGGGCTCGACCGCCACATCCCGCATCTCACCGATCACCTCTTCTGCAAGCGCTCTGATCTCCGGAGATTCGGTCTTGACTGCCTTTAAGAGCTCCTCGATAGCCGGTCTTCCCATGACTGTGAGCTTCATTGCTGCTGCAAACTGGACATTGCGATTGCTGTCTTTCAGCCCCTGGATGAGAGTATGGACATCCTCTTCCCCACCGCTCTGCTCGTACAGCTCCTTGTCATCTTTCTTCAGCCGGGGAATGCCTTTTGGCTTTGGCACCGCCCCTTCAAGCTGTTCTGCCCACGCACTCCTCCAGAGAGCGAGAGATTCCCGTTTCCGGATCATCTGAAGTGCATAGATCCTGATACCCTGATCGGGATCCCCAAGTGCCGGGCGGATGGCGGCAGTAGCTTCATCCTCACTCATCCTGCCGAGGGTATCGAGGGCTGTCAGTTTCTGGAGCCGGGAACCACCCACCACCATCTCTGAAAGTGGACGGAGTGAAGGATAGCCAATTCGTGCCAGCGCTTTTGCAATGGCAATCCGCATCTCCTCAGAGGGATCCTCAAGAAATTTCATCAGGATCGGGACGACATCCGGATCTTCCATCTTTCCGAGTGTTGAGGCTGCATTGGTCCGTATACGCATGAAGGTGTGATTCAATGCGCCAGCGAGGGCCGGGAGAGTCGGATAGCGGATCGTCACCAGGGCATCGGAAGCCGCTGTCTGGATGCGGTAGTGGTCATGGCCCAGGAGAGTGATGAGCCGATGAATGACATCATTGTCCATATAGCCTCCAAGAGCCGCAACGGCGGCAATCTGCACATCAGGCTCGTCATCCGTGATACAGTCCATCAGAGGATCTTTGGCCTCGGGATCGCTGATCTCTCCGAGCGATTCGATTGCAGCAACCTTCACCGAAGCTATGGGATCGTGGAGAGCCCGGATGAGCGGATGAACCGCCCGCTCCTGGTAGAGCCTCAGGGCATAGCAGGCGGAGATACGGATATTGGTATCGCGATCAGAGAGAGAGGCGACAAGGATCTCGAAGTTATCCTTCTCTTCGGGCTCGTCCTCCTCTTCTTCCTTCTTTGGAATGGGAAGAGGTTCCGGAGCAGGGTCGGCTTTGATCGAACTCTCTGTCAGGGCGACATCGTCATCGGCCTTCTTCTTCGGTTTAAGCTCATCCTCCTCACCAATCGGGATGCGGGGGCCGATATCCCCATACATCTTCCTGAGCGCCTCATTGAGACCTGTTAAGATGATATCATTGACTTCGAGATCCTTTTTGGCCTCTTCCGGAACAGGAGCCGACTTTTCGGTAACCTGAAAAGGCTTCTGTGGAACCTTTTTCCTGAATTCTTCCCGGGCTTTGACCGATGCCGCGAGTTCATCGGCATACTTTTTCTTTGAGATATCCGGTGCCGAAGGTTTAACAGCCTCTTCACGAACGGCCGTTTTGGGTTGCCCCGACTTATTTCGCTCTTTATTGAAGCTTTCACGCGCCTTGAGGGAAGCGGCAAGTTCAACCTGGTACTTCCTGCTATCGACCGGCTTTCCATGAGAGTCTGCTTTTAACTGCTGATTCTTCTTCTCGATCTCCGCCAGTGCATTCCGTGCCACTTTCGCAAGGATCGGATCTGAAGATGCCGACACCTGGCGGAGTGCATGAATTGCTGCTGGCCCGATATTCCTGAGAGTCTCGGTTGCACCTGCACGAACCGCAGAGTGAGTCTCCCTGAGTGCATTGATCAGTGCCGGAATTGCATTCCTTCCCATAGAGGTGAGCCCTGCCCAGTCCTCACGGGCGAGGAGAGACATCACCCGCTGCTGATCATTCTTTGGTTTCCAGCCCATCCGCTGGAGCCCCCAGCTTGCCTCCATACGAATAAGGGGGTAGCGGGCATTGAGACATTTCTCAAGCGTACTTTCAGCATCATGACCGCCAATCTCTGCTATTGCCGCAACAACATCGCCGACGATCAGGGGATCCGGATCGCTGAGATACCGCTGGAGCACATGCAGCATCTCGGGGTTGCTACTTTTTCCAAGTGCCTTGATAACAGCACGCCGCGTCGGCTGATCGCCCTCCTTGAGTGAGCGGAGGAGGATTGCCGTGCCCGCCTTCCCGATATGGACGAGTTCATTCCACTTTTTTCTGACATAGAGGTACTGTGCACGCTCTTTTGGAGTATCGGGGACAAGATTCCTGCGTTCAAGGACGGTTGCAGCTTCAGCCGCCACATCAGGTTCCCGGTCAAAGAGCCCGGAGAGGATGATATCGAACCCTTCCTTTCCAAGGGTATCGGCCGTGGCAATAGCCGCCCGTCTGAGTTCGGGATCTTTTCTCCTTGAGAGCGAATGAAGAGTAAAGAGATCAGGCTTGCCTTCGGATATGATATATTTCCTCAGTATTGACCGGACATTTTCCGGGGAGACGAGGATGAACCTGACAAGTGCTCCCGGATCGTCTGCTAGCATGAAGTAGACTTCACGTACAAGCTTCGTCTGCTCAAGGGGAGAGATCAGGGCAGATAGGGTATTCGTCAGGTGTTCGTATGCCACGCCGCCATGAGCTGCGAGGACAGATACTGCTTCCAGTTTTACATCGGGATCATCCTGATTGATCATTGCGGAGATCCGATCAAATTTTCCCCTTTCCGCGAGGTTCTGAATATTTACTCCAAAAAGGCGGTTGAATACCATATGTGAACTGCTCCCCGGGTGACCGTACGGTACAGTTGATCCTCATTCCTGATATATGAATAGATGCCCGGCAATGGCAGGCAACCTCACGATGATGACAGAACCAGGTATAGATAGAGGGGAAGGGAGATGCCAATGGAACAATGTTCTTTAATCCATAGGATACCAGAAGGGCTCACGCGATAGAGGAAATACTCTATATACCCATAATCCCTAAAGAAGGTATAATGGAGGAGTGGGCAAAATCCTGGCTCAGAAGAGAGCGGGAGAAGGGGGTGAAATGCCTTGAGATCAAGTATATCTCAGGCAAACCCTATGTCTACCATTCAACGAGCAGATACGATCGCACCACCAAATCCCCCCGGAAAGTGAGCACCTATCTTGGGAGGCTGACTGAGGACGAAGGGCTGATCCCAAAAGGTGCAAAGAAGAGAGGAGAGAAAGATCCGGTCACATGGATTGTGGAGCCTCCGGCAGTGTCTGACGCGGAAGAGCCTTGTCTGGTTGAGGATGCAGGAGACACTGTACCCCTTCCGGAAGAGATGGCAGGACTCACCTCCCATCTGCTGGAGGCATTCTCCAATCTCTTTTTGGAGTTCGTTCCATTGCTTATCCCGAGGATCGGCCTTGAACTGCCAATAACCGGATCAGCCAGCACTACCCCGGCTCACTCTCCGGATCCAGCATCAGGGTCATTGCTACAGGCACTGACACGCATCGGCAGCAATAATCATTTCCAACAGGAGATCTTCTCCATTCTCTCAACAGGGGGCCACCGGATCGCCTATCCTTTTACTCTGGCAGGCACCCCTTCAGATCCCCTCCGGATACATACAGCCATCCTCTTTATCGAGGCAGATTCCGGGACCCCTGTTATGGTACAGAGATTGCCGGAGCCACCCTGTGATCTCTCCATGATTGCCCGGACTGTCCTCTCCGTTGCACCCCCTGATGAGGAGCAGGGAGATGCCATCCTGTTCATCAATCCTGAGGAAATAAAGCAGATGAGCGGTTTTGTGAGTCTTGATGGCGGGGACGATCTCACCCCCTTGCAGGAGAGCGGAGTGCCGTTCATCTACCCCCTGCCCCATGAAAGTAGCAGGTATGACACACCCGTCTATCTCACCGATCATTTCACACAGGAAGAACGCCTCATCTTATATGGATCGGAAGAATCCGGCGGTGTGATGACATTCCTCTTCAAGGATGTCAGAACTGCGGGTGAAGAGGCAGAAGAGCTTCATTCAGCTTTTGAAATGGGATTGATCGATCGGCCGGCCCTGAGAAGCCAGCTGAGACGGGCGGGCAGACGGCTGATCCGGAGTTCAATCAGAGCGGAGCCGGAGGAGATCTTTGATCTTGCATCCCTTCCGGATAGGATACATCCAATGATTGCCATGATCCGGGAGATGGTGGAGATGGATCTGGCTATTGCAGGAACCACAGAGCCGGATGACGATGCCATCACAGGATCACTCTTTCTCAGCCTGCTTGCAGCGAATATCAGCATGGGGAACAGGGGGCGGGCTCTTATGGGAGAAGCGATGAAAAATCCTGTTGATTCGTGAAAGGCGCCCGTGAAACCTTTTATTCACCTATACCCTAAAGTTGAATCTATTTAGGGGATGTGCCGATTGCACCTCTTACTGATTAGAATTGTCGAGGGCTTAAAGATGGGGGGTGGAGATTCACACCCCGACAAGAACCGGCTCGTCGCTATCCACATTATCAGGGTGAACTTCATCCCTGCTCAGGATGGCAAGTGCGAGAATGGCAAGCGATATCAGGAAAATGACCAGGAAGACGAGATCAAAACCCGTGGCAACAGCATCAATGACGAGATCCTTTGGAGAGGACGTGGTGACATTGCGGTATTTCCCAACAGACAGGATCGCCTGGATGAAGAGCATGCTGACAAAGGAGATCCCAAGGGTCATCGGGCCATACCGCTCGACATTGAGGAGACTTGAGACCATGCCGTGTTTGTCACGAGGTGCCATACCCATGATCATGTTTGTGCCCGGAGATACCAGGAATCCAAGTCCAAATCCAAGCACTGCTAACGACAGGATAATATAAGAGATTGAGATCTCGGTTGAGAAGATGACGAACATCATGTATCCAAGAGAGACGATAAATGCGCCGATGATACAGAGTCTCCGGTTTCCATACCTGTTGATCAATATCCCTGAGAGGATGCCGCTTATCATCAACGCACCGGAGAGTGCAGTGAGGATAAAACCGCTCCGGGAGGGATCAAGACCGCGGACGATCTCAAAGAAGAACGGAAGGATGTAATTGACGCCTGCAAAGAGGAAGTATGTCAGTGCAAGCATCAGGTTGACGATGAGGAAATTTTGTTTTGTGAAGAGCCTGAAATCGATGAGGGGATCTGGTATTCTGAGCTCATGGAAGAGGAGAGTGATCAGGGCTATAGCCGAGATTGCGGCTGTACCAAGGATATATGGATTGGTCCACCCGACTGATGATCCCTGGCTTACTGCATAGATCAGGGAACCGATCCCGATAAAGACAAGGACTGCACCGAGGCGGTCAAAGACGGATTGTGCCGTCTGTGCCGGAGGTGTTGCCGGGATTGAGTACATGCCAAGCAGGATCGCCAGGCATCCTACGGGAAGATTGATATAAAAGATCCAGTTCCAGGAGAGGTATTGTGTCAGCATGCCGCCCATGACAGGGCCGACTGCTGCACCAAAGGCGGCAACTGTTGTGATCAGCCCAAGTGCCTTTCCTTTCATCTTCATCGGGAAGAATGTTGCAACAAGAGCCGGGGCGATCGATACGATCATTGCCCCTCCGATTGCCTGAAGGATCCGGGATCCGAGCAGGATGCCATACGAGTTGAAGAGCTCGGGGAAGTAGCCACAGGCAAAGGAGCCGAGGGTGAAGATGAAGAATCCGGAGATGAAGATGATCTTAAATCCAATCCGATCTGCCAGTTTTCCAAAGATCAGGATACACCCCGTCAGGACGAGGAGATATATCGTCGCCACCCAGCTTACTGAGGTCATCGGGAGGGAAAAGATCTCCGAGATCGTCGGGAGTGCGATATTGACGATGGTGCCGTCAAGAGCCGACATGAATGTGGCAAGGGAGATGGAGATGAGCAGGAGGGTATAGTTTATTTCTGATGCACCTTTGTTGTTGATCTGCATACTCATTCCTTACCATTCCTCGGGTATAACCGTTCCCTGAGCCCTTGTATCTCCGGATCGACCGCCTGAGTCAATACATTTATTTTTATTAATGTGTGAACAGCCTTTTGATAAGGGGTTGCACAATATTTATAAACTCAAACGGTCAGTAACACATATGAGCAAGAGCGGATCACAACAGGATATCTACAGCCGTGACTATGGACGATCAGGAGCTCAACTGAGCTACCGGGGAAGCGGTAAGCCAGATATCTACAGCCGGGAATATAGACACTCAGGAGCTCAACTGAGCTACCGGGGAAGCGATAAACCGGATATCTACAGCCGCGAATATGGTCAATCAGGAGCTCAACTGAGCTACCGGGGAAGCGGTAAGCCGGATATCTATAGCCGGGAGTATGTGAGGGGTGGAACTTTTCAAAAACAGGCTTCAGTGCATGTTCCCTACACGCACAAAGCAGCTATACCGGCCATGAAGAGCACCAAAGAAGAGAGCGTGGTGGAGAAGAACGAAGCTATAAGCCATACCGAACCACAGCCATCCATCTTTGACAAGATCTCTCAGTTCCTGCACGGGGTTCTCGGACAGAAGTAACTGAAGAAGAGGGAAAAGAACAATTCTGAGTAGATCCCTCTGTGGGAACAATCAGAATCTATCTTTTCTGGTTGAGGATCTATCTTTTCTGTCAGAGAGGGAACACTTTCACCCTCCGGCCGTGCACCCTTATTAAATACAAGAGCATTCTGGTATACGAATGCGTGGAAAAGACCATATCGCCATCAGTACAGGGAGTGCCCTCCTTCTTGCCGCCCCATGGCTGCTCATCCACCCGGTGGCAGTAGCGATCTTCACCGCAGGAGTGATCATCGGATCGCTCCTTCCCGATACCGATGCAACAGATTCAAAACTTCACTACATGGATGGTATCGCACGCTTCTTCAGCCTCATCATGCGGCCGGTGGTGATCCCGATAACAAAAATGGTGTACCGGGTTCTCGAAAAGCCATTCAACCCCGCTCACCGCGGTTCGATGCATACGCTGCCCGGCGTGATAGTATATACCGTGATCCTGACGCTTTTGATCGGATCCGCTCTTGCCCTTCTTGGATTGTGGGATATCGTCATCGGCTTCTTCTTCCTCGGACTCTTTGCCGGAGGGATCTTTCATCTCCTCGAAGACTGCTGCACCCGGAGCGGACTGATGCCATTCAAGCCATTCAGTGAGAGAAAATACGCAGGCAGCATCAATACCGGGAGCAGGATTGATGTACGGCCGGGGTTCTATGCAACGGTGTTGATCTTTGTTGCCGCCGGGGTGGTGGTTGCCGGGATCACGTATACGATCAGTCAGCCTGCACTGATCGCCATCTCCCTCTGCCTCTTTGCGATCAGCTGGGTGCTGATCCTGAGAGTCTCAAAGGTGTAGGCAGGTGATCGGCAGGGGGTGGCTGTATCCTGCTGCCGGAGAGTGAGACCCCGGAATCCTGGCTGATTCTGTCATCTGGTTGAATCACTGGCAACGGGTCGAATCATAGTCATCTGGTTGATCAGGAGATAAGAAGGAGATATATATACGTAGACAGAATGTAGCCTCATGCGAAAACCTGTCCGGTGTAAAGGATGCATCATCGGAATACTCGGCGGACTGCTCTGGGCATTGTTTACCTATGGCTTTACCGGATCCATCGATTGGACCGGAGTGATCATCTTAGTTATTCTGCTGACCGTCATCAGTGTGATCATCGCACACTGGCGCATCTGCCAGATTCGGTGATCTGGTTTTTTTCTGGTTCAGTCATGTCCGGTGCTTCGGGTTTCACTTTCACACCCTGTTCCTTTCATATCTTATGTCTGGTTCTCAATCCTTGATCCGAATGATATACCTGCTGGCGGAGAGAGGCGGTCAGGACCTGATCTTGGGCATATCGATCTCTGGATCAGGCAGGCGTAGGGGAGGACAGATGTAATCTGCCCGAGGGATAGCAGAGAGGAGGGAGAGGGATCTTGCATGATGAAGAGTGGGGGCTCACAGCTTGAAAGCCGGAGCAGAATCGAAGAGTTTCCGGTAGAGCGAGTTGAAGAGCGAGATATACTCCTCTGCCCTGTCGGTTGAGAGATACCGCCGTTTATCCCCCTCATATTCCTCGGTGATGTACCCCTTCTCCATGAGAAATGCCAGGTACTCCTGTCCGGTCTTTGAGTTCAGATCACACCGGTTAATAATCCCGGTGAATGACTGCGGCTTTCTGCAGAAGACCAGGATCTCCCAGTAGATCTCGTACGCTGTCCGCCGTCCGGTCATTGTGGATCACATCCGCTCATCTCTGATCAGTCTCCAGAGTCTGGTTCAGGAGAGCCGCTGCCTGATCGATCTCCCCAATCCGCTCATCCCAGACACACGCAAACCGGTGGAAGTAGATCGAAGAGATCAGGCTGACAAAGGCGATCGCTGTTGTTATGAGGAGGGATGGGAGGAGCAGGAAACCGGGCCCTATGGTGAGGGTGAGGCTGGTAGAGGTGACCTGCAGGAACTCAAGGCTCGCAAGTGTTCCAAGCAGGAAGATGCTGGCGCTGCCGAGCATGCAGATGTAGATCATGCGGTTGATGGTTCCATGGTTATCCCGATAATGGGAGAGCATCCTGACGATGAGGCGGGTGAGATCCTCATCCGGGATCTCAGGTTCCGGAGGTACGCCATTGCGCTGTGCGTTCTGTGAACGTTTTTTTCTCTTCTCCTTTTCAAGCCTCTTCAGATCATCCTGGATCTCCTCAACACCTTCAAGGATCCGGGCACTGGTGATTATCCAGGAGAATCCGATTGCCATTGCACAGACAGCAACAAAGAGGACGACCGGCGAGTAGATCAGGTACATCTCAGTTGTGAATGTCTCATAGATCGAGACGACCTCCATTACAACGACCATAAGACCAAAGGCCATCAGGAGTGCTGCAAAGGCGATGTTTAGGACCGACACGCGGAAGAAGTGTCCGACTTCACTTTTGAACCGTTTGAATGCTGTTCTTTCCATAGTGGCATTCACCAGCGTATTGGTATATGGGCGGTCTTCAAATAAAAGGCATGAAACTAAGGTACGTATTAGAAAGAGGGGAGAGAGGTACCCGGACCGGGTAGAGATTCCAAAGATAAAACCTGGTGCCAGCATCCGTCAGGGAGCCGAGACGATACAGCCCCTTAATCCTTCACCGAGACTCCGCCGAATGCGACAAAGCCGGAGACGATGAGATCCGGCTGACCATACCCCTCTTTTTCAGCACCTTCTCTTGCGGCACGCGGTCGCCTCCGTTCGTCTTCTGCACCGCCGAGGACCGGGAGCACGGTCATCCGGACATTCCAGCCCTCAGGCACCCGGATCCCGGTTCCGCCAAAGAGGGTGAAGACCTGGATCTCGGCTGGCGGATCAACGACCCGGGCATCCCGGAGATCGAGCTCGGCACCGCCCAGGATGGCGAGCATCTCACCACCCCGGAATGATTTTGAGGAGTTCCGGCTCTCGACACCGCCAAGGACTGCCATCATCCCGACCTTGTCTGTGACCCGCTCCCGGATGGACGGGCGTCTGATCCGGTTGAAGATGAAGCCGAGCCCCACAGCGATGATGATCACCGGGAGGATCACGTCAGACGAGGCATGACCGAGGACGACGATCTGGATTGTGCCGAAGATGACGATCAGGATGAGGGGGCCTGATACGGAACGAAACCCGCTTTTGATGAGGGCAATGACTGCAAAGAGGACAATGAGAGAGGGAATATAGACGAGAAGCTGCCCGGTGTCATAGATGCCGGTTGCCCTGAGGAGGAGGAGCACCCCGATGATGAGGAGGATTGCCCCGATGATGATCTGATGGGAGATGCGTTTCATGGATATCACCTGCATATCTGCTATGTAGCTGGTATAGAGGATTGTGGGGGCGGCAGGATAAAAATGTGCGGGTGGGGAGGAGACAACGAGGCTTCTTTGAATATTTCTGGTTGCACCAATCAACTGTCAGAATGGTTAAAAATGAAAGAATTCACGCATATGCAACCTCGGACGTTATCCTGTCACGGATGAGAGGTTTGAGGGCATCCGGCGTAACGAGATCGACGGGAGCCTCCAGGTGATTCGATAGGAACTCCTCAAGCTCAAGAAAAGTAAGGAAACCGACAGGTTGTGAGAACTCAACAAGGATGTCGATGTCGCTTGAATCAATCTGCTCACCACGTGCGACCGATCCAAAGATTCCGATCCGGAGTACATGGAAGCGGATGGCGATCTCACCTTTGAGCTGTTGAAGGATTTCAATAACTTCATCACGAGATCTCATAGTGAATGATATCCGGGCTTAAGAGTATTAAGAGTTTCACAGATCAATAGATATTGTCTGAAAACGAAAAGCCGGCTTTCTGTTCGATATATTTTCGAGAATACTGACATATGATACGAATGCTTCTTCAGCCGGCACGCACTGCAAGGCTATTTCCTGCTCTCCTCAAAGAGGCCAAACGGATTCCCCTCGCAGTCCTCGCAGTGGCAAGAGCCCCATAGCCGGGAAGCTCTGTGTACGGCATCGTGATCTTCCCACCCATCGCCACGATCCTGTCGAGAGAACTGGCGATGGAATCCACCCCGATAGAGCAGGTGATCCGCTGCCCCGGTGCTTTCCGCTTTACTGGTCGGCCGCCGATGAGGGAGAGAGACAGAGTGAATCATTCCATCAGTTCCCTGCGTATCCTTTGTGAGGAGGAGGCACCAGTTCCATGATCCTTGAGACAGGAGATACTTTTTTATGAACCTACACCAAGCCAGTCTCATTCCATAATCCGGGGGATGAAGAGATGAGCGCAAAGCAGCAGGATCATACGCATAGCCAGCCAGGAAAAGAGCAGTCCCAGGGTGAAGAACCCACCAGTTGCCACTGCCCGGGATGTCGGATCTGTGAAGGGTACAAGGGGACCGCTATAGATCATAAACCACGATCCGGGAGTTCACACACCGGAGATAAACACCAGGGTATACATATCGATCACTCCGGTCACGAAGAGATGTTTAAGCGTCGTTTCTTTGTCTGTCTTCTCCTCTCTCTGCCCGTCCTCTATTACAGCCCTCTGCTACAGGAGTGGTTCTCTTATACTGCCCATGTTTTTCCGGGAAGTGCATATCTTGCGCCAGTGCTTGGAACAATCATATTCCTCTATGGAGGTGTTCCTTTCCTCAGGATGGGTGCGGTTGAGGCAGAGAACCGCAAGCCCGGGATGATGCTTCTGATCTCACTTGCAATTATTGTTGCATTTGTCTACAGCCTTGGAGCAGCGTTCTTTGGCATTGGAGAGCCACTCTTCTGGGAACTTGTCACACTGATTGTCATTTTTCAGCTCGGGCACTGGATTGAGATGCGGAGTGTCCGGCGTGCATCCGGCGCCCTTGATGAACTGGCCGGGCTCATCCCATCCACGGCAGAGCGCCTGACCGATTCAGGCGAGACCGAAGAAATCCTCGTTGACGACCTGAGGACTGATGATCTGGTTCTCATCAGGCCGGGAGCCCACATTCCGGCAGATGGCACTGTCCATGAAGGTGAGTCTGAAGTCAATGAGTCAATGATTACCGGGGAATCAATACCAATCAGGAAAGAGCCCGGGGACCGTGTCATCGGCGGTACCATCAATCAGAACGGGAGCCTCCGTGTTCGGATCACCGCAACTGGTGACGAGACGACACTCTCGGGGATCATGCGACTGGTGTATGAAGCACAACAGAGCAGATCCCATACACAGATACTTGCAGATCGGGCCGCAGGCTGGCTCTTTTATGCGGCAATCGCTGTTGCAGTGATCACCGCTGTTGCCTGGACGATTGCTCTTGGGTTTGGTATTATAGTTATTGAACGGGTCGTCACGGTTCTTGTGATTGCATGCCCCCATGCTCTTGGTCTTGCAATTCCGCTTGTGGTTGCGATAAATACCTCACTTGCAGCAAGCAATGGCATGCTGATCCGAAACCGTATTGCAATGGAAGAGGCACGACGGCTGGACACCATTGTCTTTGATAAGACAGGCACCCTCACCCGTGGGGAACAGGGTGTGGTGGATCTTGTATCGGATGGTTCAAAGACCGTTGATGACGTTATCGCCCTGATGGCGGCGGCTGAAGGGGATTCGGAACATGCGATCTCCCGTGCGATCCGCAATGAAGCCAGCCGCCGTGGAGTTTCAATCCCGGCAGTCTCCGGATTTGAGACGCTGAGAGGCAGGGGAATCCGTGCGACGGTCAGTACAGGTGCAGGAGAGCCGGAAGATGATGAACATCTGAAAACGACGGAGGGTTCCACAGTCTATGTCGGGGGCCCCAATCTTCTCAGCCATCTTGATCTGACACCGGATGCAGATATCCGGGTATTCTCTGATACAGCAGCATCACGGGGAGAGGGAGTCATGTATCTGATTGTGGATGGTGCGGTGATCGGAGCAGCGGCACTTGCCGATATTGTCCGGCCGGAGAGTTATGAGGCAGTTGCGGCACTCCGGAAGATGGGGATCACCGTTGCCATCCTGACGGGAGATTCCCGTGCCGTTGCGGAGAAGGTTGGTCAGGAACTGGGTATTGAGATCGTCTTTGCCGAAGTGTTGCCTGAAGACAAGGATCAAAAGATCAGTGAATTGCAGAAGCAAGGGCGTTTTGTGGCAATGGTGGGCGACGGTGTCAACGATGCCCCCGCATTGATCCGAGCCGATGTTGGTATTGCAATCGGTTCTGGGACTGATGTCGCGATCGAGTCTGCGGATGTCATATTAATGGAGAATGACCCCCGTGATGTGGTCGCCCTCATTCACTTAAGCAGGAGAAGCTACCGCAAGATGCAGGAGAACCTGGTCTGGGCCGGCGGATATAATGTGGTTACACTGCCGCTTGCCGCAGGCATCCTTGCACCCGTTGGCATCATGCTCTCCCCGGCAATCGGTGCCGTCCTGATGTCCGCAAGTACCATTATCGTCGCGGCAAATGCACAACTGCTCCGGCGGGTGAAGGTCCGGGAGGATTATGGGTTGTGAAGAAGAGAGCGGGTGTTGAATCAAAGACACGTGGATCTTTATGTCGCAGCCGGCTGCCTGGAAACTCGCTACAGCACTATTAGAGATCCCTGAGAAGATCCATTCCAAAAGGAAGAATGGAGGCATATATTCCTCTGAAGGAGCTGGGGGGAAACGTTGAGGAGTAAATACAGGCCGATACTGACAAAAGCATTGTCTCAGGACTTTTTTTCTTTTTGATGGATTGTAACCCTGCAAAAGATCGGGTTTGTGCAGGATTGAAATCATGCATACTGTGTGGAAGGGAGAGAAAGGAGAGGGATCCTATACCAATGAATATATCATATCACAATGAAAAGGGAAACTATGTCCATCCCGGCAACAGACGAGCCGAGGATCTCACTCCTGTATGTTGATGATGAGCCCGCTCTCCTTGAAATAGCCAGGCTATTCCTTGAACGAACTGGCAATTATTCGGTCTCCACCTGTGATAATCCCCATGATGCGCTGAAGATCATCTCTCAGGATTCCTTTGACGCCATCATCTCCGACTACCAGATGCCGGAGTGCGATGGCATTTCCTTCCTGAAGTATCTTCGGAAGATCGGGAATAATACTCCTTTTATTATCTTCACCGGGAAAGGACGGGAGGATGTCGTCATCCAGGCATTGAATGAGGGTGCTGACTTCTATCTTCAGAAAGGCGGAGACCCAAAATCGCAGTTTGCCGAGCTCTCGAATAAGATCCGGTATGCCGTCACCCGGAAGCAGTCAGAAGAGGCTCTCCTCCTGAAGAACGAGGAACTATCAGCAGCGGAAGAAGAACTCAGATCCCAGCTCGAGGAGATTATCTGGATTCGAGACCAGCTGAAAGAATCAAACGAATATCTCGGCAACCTCATCACCTATGCAAATGCCCCGATCATCGTCTGGGATCAACAATGCAGGATCACCCGGTTCAATGACGCATTCGGGCGGCTTACCGGGATTTCTCCGGAACAGGCAATCGGATCCCACCTTGAAACACTCTTCCCAAAAGAGAGTCGGGATACTTCGATGGATATGATTCGTCACGCAATGGCAGGAGAGACCTGGGATGTCGTTGAGATCCCAATCCAGCACCGATCAGGAGAGGTGCGAACCGTCATCTGGAACTCCGCAAACATCAGGGACAATGATGGAGAGAAGATCATCGCCACCATCGCCCAGGGGCAGGATATCACCGAACGGAAACAGGCTGAGATGGAGCTTGAACATGAAAAAGCATTCATGGATGCAATATTCTCCAGTGTTCCGGGTATGGTGTATCTCTATGACAGCGACGGAAAGCTGATCAGCTGGAATGCAAATCACGTACTGATGACAGGATATTCTCCGGATGAATTGTCAGGTATGCAGTTGCTCGACTGGTATAAAGGGGATGAGGAGAGTCAGGCTGCCGTGCTTGAAGGAATCAGCAGAACAATGAGAGAAGGCTTTGGAGAGGCAGAAGCCAACCTGCAGAAGAAAGACGGAACAACCATTCCCATGTATTTCACTGCCTGCCCGGTGACCATTCATGGAAGACAATATTTTACCGGGATCGGGATCGACATCTCCGAAAAGAAAGTGGCAGAAGAGGCACTCATAATAAAGAATGAGGAACTTCAGGCAAAGAATAAAGAGCTTGATCGGTACTTCAGCTCAAGCCTCGACCTGCTCTGTATCGCGGATATCAGCGGAAATTTCGTCCGTCTCAATCCCGAATGGGAAAATGTCCTTGGATACACCATTTGCGAATTAGAGGGGCAGCCGTTTCTTGACTTCGTTCATCCAGATGATCTGGAGAGGACACGTGCTGCACTGGAGACTCTGGGTCGGGAGGAGAAGATCCTGAACTTCGAGAACCGATACCGCTGTAAGAACGGCTCTTACCGCTGGATCGAATGGCGAAGTATTCCACAGGAGAATATGATATATGCAGCTGCCCGTGATATCACCGAACGCAAACGAACAGAAGAAGCGCTCCTTGCACAGGCTCAGGAACTGCATGCAGCCTATGAAGAGCTCCGCTCACAAATGGATGAGACCATTACCATACAACGCCAGCTTGCACTCTCTGAAGAGCGGTACAGAGCAATTTTTGAACATACCAGAGCACCGACCGTCATCATCGAGGAAGATACCACGATATCGCTCGCAAACAGTGCTTTTGCAAAAATCTCCGGTTATTCACCGGAAGAGGTGATCGGCAGGAGCTGGACAGAGTTTGTCAGCCAGTCGGATCTAGATCGGATGACCACCTACCACCGGCAGAGGAGAGACGAGGGGGCGGAGCCACCAACACAGTATGAATTCACCTTCCTCAACCGGTATGGTGACACCCGTACCATCTCTGTGATCGTTGGCATGATCCCGGGCACACGGCAGTCAGTTGCATCGTTTTACGATCTCACGGAGTTGAAGCAGGCAGAAGCGGCGCTCCGGGAGAGTGAATATCGCCTGAGCCAGGCGGTCTCCGGAACCGGTGCAGGATTATGGGACTGGGATATGATCAACGACCGGGTGTTCTTCTCCAGACAATGGAAGAGGATGCTGGGGTATGAAGATCATGAGATAGAAAATACATTTTCGGGCTGGAAGAGCCTCTGGCATCCCGATGACGCTGCCAGAATCGAGAAGACGGTCAACGACTACCTTGAGGGAAGAACAAAGCACTATGAGATTGAGCACCGCCTCCGCCACAAAGACGGGAGCTGGCACTGGATACTCACTCGCGGCGATATCCAGAAAGATGCCGAAGGAAGGCCGGTTCGCTGGATCGGAACCAATATCGATATCACCGAGCAGAAAAAGCAGGCTGAGGAGCTGGAAAACTTTTTTGCAGTCAATCTTGATCTACTCTGCATCGCCGACCTTGAGGGGAATTTCATTAAGACCAATGAGATATGGAGCACCATTCTTGGTTATTCAACCGAAGAGCTGAATAAAAGGAAGTTTCTTGAATTTGTGCATCCGGATGATATGCAGGCCACTCTCGATACTATGGCGGATCTCGGGCGGGGCGAAGATGTCCTGAACTTCACCAACCGCTACCGCTGTAAAGACGGATCATACCGGTACATTGAATGGCGGTCACATCCACAAGGCAACGTAATTTACGCTGCAGCACGGGATATCACTGAAAGAATAAACGCAAAGGAAGCCCTCCATACCGCAAACAAAAAACTCCATCTCCTCTCCGGCATCACCCGGCATGATATCCTGAACCAGATTATGGCACTTCAGGGATACCTCGATCTGACCATATCCGAGATTGAAGATTCCACACTCTCACGGTATCTCACTGAAGCTGAGAAGGCTGCCGATTCCATCCAGAGACAGATCGAATTTACCAAAGCCTATGAGAGTCTTGGTGTTGAAACCCCCACATGGCAACCACTCTCTCCGGTCATCGAGGCGATCGATGATTCCGGAATTCCCATCCATCATGATTGCGGAGATTTCTCCGTCTATGCCGATCCGATGTTTGAGAAGGTACTCAACAATCTCTATGACAACACGATCCGGCATGCCGAAGGGGCAGACTATGTGAGGATCCGGTGTGAGGAGGAAGAGGGGGATCTCATCATCATCTGGGAAGATAACGGCCCCGGCATCCCGAATGACGAGAAGGAGCAGTTATTCGATAAGGGATTTGGCAAAAATACCGGTTTGGGGCTCTTTCTGACGAGAGAGATCCTTTCGATCACAGGGATTACCATCTCCGAGACCGGGGTGTATGGTGAGGGGGCACGCTTTGAGATCCGGGTTCCGGCCGGAGGATTTTCGGGAGCATAAGGGCTTTGGGAAAAGAGCCATATTTAATCTTTTTTTTGATAAAAAGGAGAATATGAGAGGGATGTGGCTCACCGGGAAGCTCCTTCTCTGTATTCAGTCTTCAATCCTGGTGGGCAGGATTTGGGTTGGCAGTATACAGTCCACTGATGACAATATACTGATTGGTATCGCTTCCCTCAGTCAGTTTGAAATAGGCCGATTTATGATAGATCCCGTTCCTCTCCGGGATCATCCAAATGTAATCAACCCAGCCTGAACCTTCTGCCAGCGCACTATCGGTGATCTGATCGCGGAAAGCTGTACCTGCAATGTCGGTCTTTCCTCTCATATTCACCCCGATAAGACGTGGGTTGTCAGCTTCAGCAACGATCGTCACATTGGTGTCATAGACAAAGACATAGAGCGCCCTGTTCTCTCTGTCCCAGAAGGGATGTTCGCCGGCATTGATCCTGGCAAAAGTGCCGGGTGTGTCGTTTTCTATGGCATCAGCTGTCATATCGACAAGTCCGATCGCCTCTTCTCGTGTGACAGGTGGATCCGGCAGATAAGAAACGCCCATATAGCTGTATATGATACGCTGATATTCTGTTATTCCGGTCTCATCGGGCTGATACCGAAGAGTGTCGAGAGATTCCTGGAATGCCTCGACGAGAGAGTCGGGTGTCTCGGTGTTGAAGGCAAAGTAGACATCATCGGCTTCAAATCTGTAGAATATCCCGTAATTGTCAGGATTATCGGTTGCTTTATCGATGAAGTACCTGCCGGCAAAGTCTCCATAACAGAAGAGATCGATTGTCCCGTCCTTGAGGAGAGAGATGAGTTCTGGTACATCATCAGCTTCAATGATCTCTGACTCTGAAACTCCGTTCTCCTTCAGTAAAATTCCTGCATAATCATCCTTCACGACCCCGATCCGGTACTCCTTCAGGTCATCCGCAGTCGAGATCTCAAATTCTTCATGCACCTCTCCAAAGAGACCATAGGCTACAGATACAAAAGGTCCCGCCCATTTGAAGAGCTCTTCTCTCTCCGGGGACCTGATTATAGTCACGAGGACGGTATTCTTCTCTGAAAGGGCGGTATCATAGGCGACATTCCATGGCAGCACCCTGATCTGATCTCGTGCTACCGGGGTTCCCATCTCTTCAAGCGTTCCAAGCAGGATATCAACAGAGATCCCTTTGACAACCCCGTCTTCGATATAGTTGAAGGGAGGATACTCTTCTGTTACGAACGTCAGATCATCTGCCCCAACGGAAGCCGGAGGTGCGATCTCTTCAGTGGTTGTACATCCTGCCGCAAACACGACAAAGAGTGTGAGGCAGAGGAGGAATACATGTTGAATCTTTACCATAGATACTCCAATCAAATATGTTCTTTGGTTTTATAAACTGAACGAGGGTGGGCAGTTGATCAGTTCTGTTCGAAAGCCGTCCCGTCCACATCCCCCTTCACCGGGAGGAGCCCCGGAACTTCCTCGGCAATCATCCCGAGCACCCCGGATAGTGGCACCACGAGCCGATCCGAGAGAGACTGTGCCCGGCTCCGGATCACCGCATCCGGGTCAAAACCGTCGATCCTGAGATCAGTTCTCCATGCCCGTGGATTGTTAGTCGCATCAGAAAATTCGGCCCGGATCAGTGTTCTTTGCTCTTCTTCTTGTGCCAACAGTTTCTTCTTCTGCTCCTCCTTCCTCTGGTGAGCTGACGAAACGAGGGCAGAGAGGCGGTTCAGCTCAACCTGTTTCTCCTCGATCTTCGCTTCAAGGAAGGAGAAACGGGCCATGTCATCATCCACTCCGATCTCTCCTTCAAAGTAGAGGGAGAGGAGGCGGGAGGCAAGGGCTGAGGGATTGCCGCCATCCTTCCGGTAGAGCTCAATTGGCTCTGCAAGAGCAGGGGCAAGGCTGAAGGTGACCCGGTACCGCCCCTTCTGAGAGGGTTTGAAGTATTCATTCCCTGCTCTGGAGGAGAGCTGCGATCTACAGGATGTATCGGATTGTGCCCGTGTCATCTCTTTCTCAGAACACCGGGCCGTCGTCTGGAAGGTCATCTGTAAGATTGATCCGATCTGCCGGTATTCCATCTCTTTGGTAGCAACTGATTCCATGCAGAACAGGTAGCAAAGAGAGGGGTATCTACCTTTACCGTGCGGTCTGTGAGTGTTTTTTCACCGGGAATGGGTACTATGGTGCTGAGAGAACTCCTTTGAGAGGAGGGATTCGCAGGGACAGATTTGGTTCAGAAAAAAAAAGCTCTGGTACCGATCAGGAGTATGATCTGTATGACAAGTATGATCTTTCATACCTGGAGAGAAGAAGAGAAAAAATACAAAAAAAACACTTTCAGGATGCACAGCTTCCCTTAATATATATCCCCCAATAAACAAGAACACAGGTAGTCTATTGGAGAGAAGAGTGGATACTCTCTCTATTGTTTGTGAACTCATTCTCCGTATGATCTTTCATACTTGTCATATTCGTCATACGTACAAACCCCCCCATAGAGTTTTTTTGCTGTTCTCGTCCTTTTGAGAATCTTCACCCCCGGACGACGGATCGTTCCGGCCACAATACCCTTGAATATGGGATCAGACCGGCATCAGAAGCCAGAAAAACGATGGGATGAGGAGTGTCAATCCGATGAAGGCCCCGGCAACTGCCATCTGTCTTCGATCACGGGCGGTCAACACAAGACCGATGAGGGTAGGTATCAGAAGTCCCAGGAGGAAACCTCCGAGGTGGGCATAGACATTCACCCATCCAAGATGCAGCTCAGTGAAGATCTGGCAGATAACAAGGGTCAGTGTCAGAAAGGTTGCAGTGAGAAGAAGAAAGATCGACTGTGAGATCCTCTCAGATCGGCTCTCCAGTACGGTTCGATATACCAGCGAGAGCATCAGGAAGAACAAAAGACCCAGGAATGCATAGGTTATCCCGGAGAATCCAAAAGACCATTCTTTTCCCATGATACGAGCCGACCAGATCGAGATTCCTGAGATGGAGAACGGAAGTGCCAGGAGAAATACGAAGAAGGTCGCAGGAAAGAATTTCGGAGGCATCGGAGACCGAAGGGCTGGCAGAATGATAATGCCGACAATAAAGATCGCAATGATCAGAAGATAGGCTGAATAGAGGTTATTCATGATATGCGCAGAATCCAGGGGATTGTGCATATAATTACTGAAAAACATGGATGCCAGGTTGGGATCGTTCACATTCAGGTAGATATGCCGGAGGGTGAATTCAATTGGGATTATCCGGATGATCGCATACTGAAAACCGAGTAAAAGGCCGAAGAGAAGACCCAGAAAGAGAAGATAGAGCAAAAAAATAGATTTGGGGATTGTTCTGGCATAGGAGAGGATTGTGCCAGAGGGAGGAGATGGGGCTTCCCGCCGGGTCATGATACTTCAATCGGTTGGCATCTGCATAAGGATTCCCATTCAGCCGCTCTACCCCGGCCAAAGTACTCACCAGATATCAGGGAAATTCCGTATGGTGTCGTATCTGTTCACTGTTGAAAGACAGCAATAGGCAGGCATATATTTTTATTCAGCACATTGATTTACTCTTAGTTTTGTCTGCATTTTAGCCGATTCAAACTTAATTAAGAAGGTGGTATTTTTATGAAAAAATCAATCAGTCTTCTACTAATTGCCCTTGCCAGTCTCATGCTCATAGCTGCCGGCTGCACGAGCACATCCGATACAACACCGGAAACACCTGTTGCCCAGGCAGAGTCCTGGTCCGGCATATGGAGTACAACATGGACATCTGCAGATCAGGCGACCCCGGTACCAGGGGATGACATAACATTCACCCAGACAGGCTCGTCGGTAACCGGAACCTATGTTAATCCCGAATATGATTTCGAAGGGTCGGTCACGGGTACTGTTGAAGGAAACACACTGACAGGCACCTGGTCTGAGAGTGGTCTCCCGGAGACATCCGGCACTTTGGAATTTGTATTGTCAGATGACGGAAATACCTTCACCGGAACATGGAAGAGCGCAAATGACGAGAGTGGCGCCACCTATTCCTGGAACGGAGTCCGTAAATAATATTCAGGCAAATCACTGATTTTGCCAACCTTTTTTTATCACGATTCTCGTTTTTTCCGTTTAATTACCGATAATCCGGTAATGACCGGTTCGAATCAGATCCTCGGTTTGCAGCCGGGGCAGAGGTGAAAAGAGGAGGGTAAGGCCCCTCTGCTCTGTCAATGAGATCTGACGGTAACCTTAGCTGGAAGGCTGTGTGTCAGATAGTTCACTATGATGGACTCAGCTCAGGGCGGCCATCTCATCTGCCCAGTCCTCGACTGCCGCAAGGATGGCGTCATCCTCATAACCTGTCAGCCGGACGGTCTTTCTGCCAAACGTGAGGGAATAGTTCTCGCCATTTGGATCGCGGCACTTCAGCTGGCAGGAGTATGAATCCTTGTTCTGGTCACGCTCAGGTGTTCCGCCAACGGCTGCAGTGAGTGCTGCATCTGCGAGGACGGCGGCGGCGGCCGCATCCATCCCGGCGGTTGTCCCGGCGGTGACGGTTGCTGCACCGAGCTTTTTGTCGTTTTCATCAAGGTACACGATCCGTGCCGTATACTGCTCGCGGCCCCGGACCACGCCCGCAATCGTCTCGCCGCCGTACTCGTACGGTACACAGCCGAAGGGGTTGTTCGCAAGGATATCCGCAACCACAGCCTCAAGGGCTGCGGTGTCGACAAGCGGTGCCGGGAGGTTCCGGACCGCGGTCTTGTTGTTTCGTATCTGGTCGAAATCTACTGCCATACCTGGTGGCTCCTGCCGGGCAGGGGGGACGTCTGCACAGGGAGGCAACCCGCCCCCGCCTGCTCCGGCACATCATATGTCGGAGACCGGGGCAATGGGGATGAGCGGAGTCTGCGGGGCGTGAGTGTTTTTTTTGGGGAGGTGTGAGGGGGGAGAGGGCGGAGCATGTTTGGTTGAGCCAGATGGCTCACAATGAAATGAGCGGATCACAACTATCCGCAGGTTCTTTTAACTGAGGCTTTGGATACTCGCAAGAGTCTTCTTGTCAATCAGTATCCGAAGCGTCAAAGTCCAGCTCCACGAAATCCCCGTTGGCCTCGATGCGATCCATATCCTCGATGAATCGACGCTTCATCTCTTGCTCTCCCATAGAGGAGAGGAGGTCGTCAAAGGTCTGGCCGGGGTGCTTCAGATCGGAGATTGCGAGCCAGACCCCTTCCGATACTGGGATCCTTTTCATCGCAGCCATACACTTATTGCAAGTATTTATTATATTTACAATGTTGCACGCGGCTGATGAATATGCGGGTTGGGATCATGAATGCCTGATCAACCCATGCTTTCGGGCCATTCGTTCATTCATAACTGAAACAACATTAGGTCCCATCGCCCAAAGAGAGATCGTGCGACGGAGCTTCCTGACCATGGCATCCTGAAGCACCGGGAGATGTGCATTGTCGCAATCCCTGATGACAAGAATCAGTCGGAACCCAATGGCTGGCAGATCCGGATCCCGAAGAGATAGAGGCAGTTCATATATCGCAGACCCATGCCGGCCCAATGTTAAAGCCACCCATAGATTTACCGCATTCTCAATTTTCTCTGTAATTTTCGAGAGATATGTATCAAGACCGTCTGGATTTTCCTCAGTATGAGGAGTGCTTGACTTTGCCTCAATAATCCATATGACTGGTGCTGACCCCCCCTTCTCCTTAAGAAGCAGGAAATCTGCCATTTTCACCTTATTCTGTATTCTTTGGTAGAAACTGCTCTGATCGATACAGAAACAATGTTCCTCCGGAAAGGGTCCAAAAATCATTCCCGATTCATCAAATGAGACTGTATTTATCGTAATGCGAGTTTCACCTCTTCTTCATATAACTTGATTGATTCTTCTATGATTTTGTTCTCCGGCAGACCATCCTTTAGATCCGCGGACTGCCAATCACCGTTTTCTTCAGCGATGATCCGTATTGGAACCGCATTCGAAGACTCATCCCTCTGGGCAATCAGGGCGAGTTTCTTCAGAACAAAGTAAGAATGACTTGCAAGGAAGAACTGAATCCCTTCTTTTGCAAGGATCGAGATGATCTCAAGAAATTCTGAGACTGCCGAGGGATGAAGGGCAGCCTCGGGCTCATCAATGAAGATGATCGATTCCGTATCCAGGTAACGGTTGCCAAGGAGCGTATCGAGGATGGCAATCTTCTTGACCCCTTCGGATGTGACCCCGATGAAAAACTTCTGATTGCCTTTTCTGAATACCCATCTGGCATGGCTATCATCATATTCAATTCTACCACCGATAATTTCCTTCAGGCTTCTTCTTGATTCCACAAATCCACGATAGTTTCTGCCGGATCGGGTTGAACGGCTCAGTGCACGGGCAAGGTCAAGGTATGTATCATCAAATCCGAAGACCTGATCCTGTTCACGTGATTTAAGGATAATATGATGGATGGAAAGAACTTCTTTGGCAGGAAGAAAGATCGAGTTACTTGCTCTTGGCTCTCGTATCTCGGAGATCTTCTGGAACTTCTTTGTCGCATCTTTTCCAAAACAGTATCTGAAGTTCTCCTGGTTGAGGGTGAGGGAACATGAGAGTGGATCTGGTATCCCTTTCGTGACGAGATCACCCATCTTCTCTGTCTGAAAGGTCCAGAAGAGTTTGTCAGCGAGGATCTCAGATGCCAATCGCCGATCATCCCCACGCCGATACTCTTCCATCGTCTTTATGGCAGAGTATAAAGCCTTGAGGAGGAAGGTCTTGCCACTTCCGTTCCCACCGATTACCAGATTGATTGAACCGACATCCGGCCATTTAAGATGAGTGATCGGACCGAAGTTCTTCAGTTCCACAGATTTGAGCATCCTTTTAAATCTCCGTAGATCTTCATCATCCCAGGAGTTTATAAATGATTCCAAATGAGAAGCATAAGCCATAATGTGATATCCCTCCTGGAATCCTCATCCGGCCTGCCAATCATCATTCCTTCCGATGACCTTCCCGTGGCCGCCCTTGACGGAGTCGATGTGTTTGAGCCATTCCATCTTTTTCGGCTGCTGAATCTGCCATTCAATACCTTTCTGACTGATTTAAAGCCTCTCTGTCATCTCTTTCATGGGGAGAGAGAGATCTGCCTGTATCAGCGTGATGATCTTCTCTCCGGTTTCTTCACAGGCCATCACCCTGGTTTCTTCCCTAGTTTCTTCCCTGGTTTCTTCCCTGGTTTCTTCCCCGGTACCCATCCCCCTCCAGCAGCCATCTCCAGAGTGGGATATACTCAATCATTCCATCAGTTCCCTGTGTATCCTTTGTGAGGAGCAGGCACCGGCTCACCTTCGATCCAAATTCTTCTGCGAACTCACGCAGGGCGTCTGTCTCACGCTGGTGAATCTGATCGGTGTACATGACATTGATCGCCATTACGCTGGTATCTCTCATCTTCAGGACGAAATCCACCGCACCATTTTTCTTCCAGTAATAGGGTGTATACCCACGCCTTCGCAGTTCTATATAGACAAGATTCTCGGCACAGAGTCCTGTATCTTTTGAGAATGAGAACGATACTGCGTTCCTGAGTCCATTGTCGATACAGTAGATCTTTTTGTTGTTTCGTGCCTGCACATTCAGCGAGTAGCTGAAGAACTGAACCTCAAAGAGGATCTGTGCCATCTCTGCATATCGTATATATTCCTTGATGGTCTCCGGATCAATACCGAGGAGATCAACCAGTTTTCGGTATGAGTATGGGGACGTGATATTCGCCATCAGGTACGCCAGAAGATCACCCAATGCCCGATGGTTTCTCACGTCGTTCTCCCGGATGATATCACGGTAGACGATACTGTCATAGTATGCCCTGAGCTGATCCTCCCTGACCAGCTCGTCCTCCCGGAGGGCTGTTTGCGGAAACCCGCCTTCATAGAGATATCGATGGAAAAGTTCCAAAACCTCATATTTTCTGCTGGCAAGTGTAACAGGATCGGCTATCCCGTCAATTTTGTGAAAGAGGAGATACTCTGAGAAATCAAGTGGATAGACGTGTAAAGAGAGGTATCTTCCACTGATCAGCTGTGAGACCTTTGAGTCGAGAAGATAGGAGGATGAGCCCGATATAGCCAGCCTGAACTGTTTCCGATCATAGACGGCCTTTATCCACCGCTCCCATCCTTCAATTGTCTGGATCTCATCAAAGACGAGGGTTGCACCCTCCCGGCTGTATACCTCTTTCCGATAGGTATCCAGCACCATTTCGAGCGGATTCGCAAGCTGTGCAATTGCAGGCTCATCACAGTTGACAAAGAGAATCGAACGCGGATCGGCCCCCCTCTCATTGATTAAGTCCTGGATCATCTGCATGAGGAGGGTGGTCTTGCCGGAACGCCGCACCCCGTTTATGACCACGATCTCGCCGGAGTCGTAATATGCCTGGATTTTTTTGAAGTAGCGGTCACGGCAGATACCTGCCTGCGCTGAGAAGTCCCGCCCGCTCCACCAGGGGTTTTGAGCGGCAAGGATATCGAGGAGCGGAGGAGTGCCATCGGGTGGAGGGGCGCCAGAAGAGCCCGGGGGCCGGTTGGAGCCGGGGTTGCCGGAGGAAGTTGGGGTTGGAGGGAGGAGGGGCATGATATTTTGATTGGTTATAACCCAGCATAAAGGTATTTTTTCTATGGATTGTAACCCGTTGAAAAGTGTTGTTTTTGATGGGTTATAATCCGGTGAAAGAACGGTTTTGTGAAGGCTTGTAATCATGCAGACTTTATTGGAGGGAGAAGAGAGGAGATAAGAGAGGAGATAACAGGCGATGTACATCCCCGCCCAATCAGAGGGGGAGGCTACAAGACCATGAATCGTGGAGATCAACTATCGTGAGAAATGAATCTCGGAGAAATGAATGTCGTGAGAATCAACTATCAAAAAAACAGATATGGTGGGCAGAGGTATGGGGGAGGCAAGAGAGAAGGAGATTCTCCTTGCGCTGAGAAGAAAAAGTACATTTTTGTGGTATGTTTTTTAGAGGCAGGGTTCAATACTATAGGAAATCAATTCTATAGGAAATCAATTGACCGCTACAATCAAAACCTTGCTGAGTGATGAGGGAGCTATCCATACGGCAGAAAAAGAACGGGAACATGCCCTGTTCATGAACCTCGTGGTGGCAACTGCTCCGGCAATCCCCAAGCTCATCGTAGCGGTACTCTCCGGGTCGGTAACCCTGCTTACCTCCGGCATGAAGACGATCAACGAGGCCATGGCAATCCTGATTGCGTGGATAATATCCCGCAAGATTGCACAGGGAAATAATGGTAAATATGATTATGGAATGGGAAAATTCGAGAACCTGGCCCGGATATTTACCGGCGGCCTGATCCTCGTATCACTCCTGATCCTTATCCTTACGGCTATATTTCGCATCCTCATTCCTGTAAATATCGGCACCGGATGGGCCATGGTCGGGATTGGCATCGTCGTCATCATGGCTGCGGTTGACAGTTACTTCTGGATCAGGAATTACCGGATCGCTCTGCGGGATCCCTCGCCCATCATGGATTCCCAGTACCACCTTTTCCGCTTAAAAGCCATTGCAAATCTCATAGTCCTTGCAACCCTGGTTATTGCGGTTCTCTGCGCAGGGAACTGGTGGTCGGTATATATTGACCCGGTTGCCTCGTTCATTGTCATGGGAACTCTCCTCCATTCCGGCTATACGATGATTGTATCATCGCTCCCTGATCTTCTTGACCAGACCATTGAAGAGGAACTCCAGCTCATCGTCATGAAAGGACTGGCTGAACATTTTCACAACTACGAACAGATCCATGAGATCAAATCACGGCAGAGCGGGGGGAGCATCTATGTTGATATCTTCCTGGAGTTTAAGTCAGATCAGCTGATGGGCGAGGTACAGGATATCATGGACCAGATGAAACTATCTCTGGAGACCGAGATTCCAAAAAGCTCGGTGAATATCATCACTACACGGGGAAGGGACAACTGTAGAAGGCTTTGAAATTTATCGATCCTGTCGGATTATCTCCTTTTCTCAGAGCGACCATAATACAAGCGAGAGTGTCGTTTGACTTCACCTGTGACTACGCCTGTGACTTCACCTGTCACTTCACCTGTGACCTGATCTGCCTTCTTCGATGGAATGATTTCATCAGTTTGATTCACCAGTATGCTTCCATCATCCCCCCACTGCCTTGTTCGCCTTCGCAAAGAGGGCTGGGGGCATCGGTGATTCCAGTTTCCAGATGATGCTCATGGGGCGACTCCCCTCATGAGAGATATAGCGACCGGGACCAAGGAAGATATACGGCTGAGTTATGCCATCCACTTTCTTGAATTCACGAACAAAGAAGAGGACCGTCGTGCCCAGCCGCTGATGTTCAATATACCGGCGGCCGGTCTCCGATGATGGGGATGTGGTGCTCTGGGATTGCCAGTGGAAGAGGGTATCAGTCACTGCATAATCATCATACATTGTTGAAGGAGAGTAGGCTTCCTCGGTCTTATTCAGGGTGATAAAGAAGACATCCGTCTTTTTATCAGAGAGGTAGACGACACCTTCACGCATACCTGCGCTGGCCCGTTTTGTCAGGGTATGGTGGCCGAGAGCGGCAAAGATCTGGTCACGGGTGTAGGTGCAATGGAGTTCAAGCGGGGTTTCATATCCAAGATCAACTGATTTTGGGATAAAGCCGATATGTTCATAGTTGTAGCTCAGGAGATCATCAACTTCATCCCGGATCTCGCTGTTATGAAGAATATCTGCAAAGGCTCGTTCAAGGAGGCCATCCTCTCCCATGATAGCCTGCTCCTGTATTGCTTCATCATAGAGAGAATAATAGAAGAGAGTGATGATCCTCTCCTCCTGTTGTGATAGTGATCGGGAGGAGAAAACTTTCGGATCATGCAGGAATGACTGAATGAGTTCGATTGCGCAGGGCGAATCGATAAAAGATAATCGTTGAGCTGATTTTTTTGAAAAGAGTTTTTCTCTTAGGTATTTCTCTGGATAGACACCTGCCTCAGATGCGAGGTCTGTAAATGTCCCTTTCAAATAGATATCGAGTGGTTTCAGTGCATGATGACCAAGGAATAGTTTAAAGGAGAGTGTTTTTCCCGTCTCTCTCTCAAATTCCTGTATTCGTTTGATTAAATACCGCTTATTCGTAAGATTTGCCCGGATATTGTCTAAAATATTCTCCCGAGCTACTTTTTCGAGATGGATATGGCATCCCTTCGGGAGTACATAGTCATTCCTCTTAATCTGCTCATAGAGGTTCTTCCCACCCGGTGCAAGGAGAGCCATGATCTTTTCGCCAAAACGATACCGTGTATTATGTCTGCCTACAAAGTCGAGGACAGTCAGGCACTCCTTCCCTTCCTGAAGACGGAGACCACGGCCGAGCTGCTGAAGGAAGACGGTGAGACTCTCGGTTGGCCGGAGGAAGAGAATGGTATTGACTTCAGGGATATCGACGCCTTCATTGTAGAGATCAACGATAAAGATGAAGTGAATCTCCCGGGATTTCAACCGCCCCTGAACCGTATCTCTCTCTTCTTTTGAGCTATTGGTGTGGAGAGCGGCAGAAGCAATACCGGCTTTATTGAATGATGATGCCATAAAATTCGCATGATCAATAGTGACACAGAACCCAAGGCCAACGATATCGTGAATATCTGTGGTATATTGCTGAATTGCCAGAATGATCTGATCAACTCTCTGATCCCGTTGCGTGGATTCGATAAAGATCTTTGATAGTTCTCTGATGTCGTACTTCCCCTGCACCCATGAGACCCCCGAGAGATCAATGACATCTGTCACTCCAAAATAGTGAAATGGGGCGAGGAGTTTCCGGTTAATTGCTTCTGGCAATCGAATTTCTGCACTGATTTTCCCACCAAAGTACTGCAGAATATCAATATTATCCATCCGCTCGGGAGTTGCAGTCAGGCCAAGGAGGATCTGTGGCTTGTAATACGTGAGTAGCTTCTGGTACGAGGGGGCAGCAGCATGGTGGAATTCATCCACGATGATCATATCATAGTACTCAGGGGAAGTAGTAGCAGGGAGATTGGCACTATTTAGACTCTGAATGGAGATGAAGAGGTGGTCAATCTGTGAGGGTTTATGTCCTCCGACCATAAGATCACCAAAATTCTGGTCACGTAAGATACTACGGAAAACTGACAGGCTCTGCTTGAGGATCTCTTCCCGGTGTGCAACAAAGAGAAGGCGTGGATACTTCATGGGTCGGGCGATCTGGCTCTTGTAATCAAATGCCGAGATGATCGTCTTCCCTGTCCCGGTAGCAGCAACCACCAGATTTCGGTAGTTGTGATGGAGTTGTCGTTCTGCCTGAAGTTTCTCAAGTATCTCTTTCTGAAAATAGTAGGGCTGGATATCAAAAACAGGCAAAATATCATCATATTTGGGTCTTTCTTTTGAGAGTGCCCGTCTCAATCGGTCCTGATCTTCATGCCGATACAGGATAAACTCCGGGTTATCCCAATATGAATCAAATGTTGCCTCGATTTTTCGGATTATATCCAGCGAATCCTGTTCGGTTATTTTAACATTCCATTCGAGGCCGCTTGTCATCGCCGGGTTAGAGATATTAGCAGATCCAATATAGGCTGTTGAAAAGCCAGTATTTCTGTGGAAGAAGTATGTCTTCGCATGGAGACGAGTTCTATCGGTATCATAGGAGATCTTCACCTGTGTATTTGGGAGGTTTGTGAGTTCTTCGATGGCTTTGAGATCAGTTGCTCCGGTATACGAGGTTGTGATGATCCTGAGTTTATTTCCCCTGCTCACAAAGTCCCTCAGATCATCAATGATAAGCCGGATTCCACTCCATTTGATGAATGAGATGAGGAGATCAATTCTATCTGATGACTGGATCTCATGTTTGAATTCATTTGCCAGACTCGGCTCATTTGGTGAACCGGTAAAGAGACTGCTCTCTGCTATCGATGTTCGTGGCCGGTAAGCCCTCCGATCTCCAATGCGAGATGTTCCCCCAGAATGGACTCCAATCTGTTCCCTCTCTTGTATTGCAAGGAGGAGTTCTGCATCCCGAGTTATTGTGCAAAGTTCGCCAGGGGCAAAATCCATCTGAGATGAAACAAGCTGGATGATCTCGTTGCAGATGAGAATTTGTTTATCGAGAGGAGTATGTTTCTCATCTGCTATCCTGAGCATCTTCAGGATTAATGTATGAAGATACCGGGAGAGGATCACCTGCGGATCATATTTTTCGATCTTCCCCTTTTCGATGTCAATCTTGTCTTTATCGAGGAGCTTGAGTTTGGTTGAGAGATATTCATGGATGAGTTGTTCATAGATGCCCAAGGGGAGAGGGGAGGGGAGAGCCATATTAGAACATGACTGGAAATGACGAAAAGGTTGTTGGTGTTTGGGGGAGAGCGGGCGGGGGTGTATATGGCCAGGAAGGAAGAGGTGGATCGAAGGAAGGAAAATGTCAATGGCGAGATCAAAATGCTCACCTGTGACGGTCTGAAGTTGACTTGAGCTGAAGGGGTGGATCAGTTTTGGATGAAGCGAATACGCACATCTAAGAGGAGAACATAGTGCGGGCGTTTTTAAGAGGGAACTATTAAACAAATTAGCTGATAGAGCATGAAATTAGACAATAAAATAGCTTTGAAAAAGGAGAGTGGGATATACTATCCCAATCAATACATATTTTTATTTTTGTACGAATGAGCTTACTCCCTGGTCTGAGAGAAAACCCGCATACTATTCTACCCCTAGATAGTATATAAAAGTATCTTACTACTTTTGCGGGATGGATTCAATAGATTTTACATCGACTTCATATAACATCGAGCGAATAGATCGTGCCATTTTCTCACCTTCAATATCAAAATAAACCAAAATATCTCCTTTTTTTATAAAACGAGAATCTTTTTGAAAATCCAACTCACTTTGCGAAACCTCCC
>NPID01000621.1_pt1 | contig 48928 bp, 46 predicted proteins | sample 8637491 | NCBI WGS metagenome assembly NPID01 (sample SAMN07420843, study PRJNA396082) | bioreactor metagenome | isolation source: sample BA6 brine-fed electro-methanogenic bioreactor BA | place: Japan: Kochi | collected 2016-06-14 | reverse complement strand
CGAAATGACGGCGTGGTTGGTATAGGGGGTAGTGATGGTGAGGGGGGTTCTCGACGCGTGGCGTCTCTACCTGGCGGTAGATCTACCTGGCAGTAGACAGGCAGGTCGAAATGACGGTTGCGTTGGTTGAACTTATTTGGTGGGTTGGTGAGGGGGTTGGGAGTTGTTTTTTGTGTGGGTTTTTTGGGTGGTTGAAACGCTTAGGTATCTTAAGGTAGTAGAGTTTGTTCTTTAAATTTTTTTCACGTGAAAAATAACCAAAAATTAGCTGACGAGCTTGTATCGGATTATGAGCTCTTATTAACCATGTCGTGGCAGGATGAGCCGGGCATGGAGGATGAATCCAAAGTTGCGTATGGCAAATTTTATGAACGCTACAAGGAGTTTTTAATGAAAGTGTGTAAGCGTGCTTGCAGGTCTGAAGATCAGTCGAATGATGCACTGGCTGAGGATGTATTTTTTAATACGATGAAGCTGGTGTATGATAAAGCTGGTGTAATGGCAGAAGCTATTGAGCATAAGCGGGAAGGTGGTGCAGAAAATATGGAGCAGCGTGTGGAAGGCTATCTATCAGTGATGGCTGATAATATGCTGAAGCAAATGCGTAAGGCACAACAGCGTGATTTTAAGCTGGAACTGCCTAAAGAGGAGGTGTTTGAATTGCTGCTTGACAGGTATGTAGAGCAGGAAGGGGATGAGGGAGACAGTTTGAAAAGTGCAGAACTGCTTGCTGTGGAGCAGGCGTTGGATCTGCTTAGCGAAAGGGAGCGGGATATCTTGCTGACTTATATGCGCTATGAGAATGGCACTATGCATTTGCCGGATGATGAAATAGCCTTTTTGTGTGAGCGATATAATTTGAAGCCAGTAACGTTGCGTGTGATCAAAAAGCGCGCATTAGAAAAAGTAACCAACAAGGCGAAAGGCCTACTTAAAATTTAAAGCTATGTTATACCATGAGAGTGCTGAAGAAAGGGAAGGTTTTCTTCGGTTGAAACATCAGCTGGGTGCGTTAGGGATTTTGTTTCCAAGCACACCAGAACAGGTTAGGGTATTTAAGCAAATGGAAGACAAGAAGCAGGAAGCCGGTCGTTTGTATCCTGATCCAATGGCTATTATTGAAGGAGATTATCGTGCCGGGCGATTTAAGGAAATAGCGAAAGCAATTAATCCAAATGACTTTAAGACTGATTTTGTAAAAGCTGCGGCCCGGAATGGGAAGGTTGTTCCGGAGGAGGTTTTGAGGAAGATGCGGAGGGATAGGGAGTGAGGGCGAAGGGGCGACTTGAGGGACTGGGGGACTTGAGGGACTTGGTGACTGGGGGACTGGGAGACTTGGTGACTGGGGGACTGGGAGACTTGGTGACTGGGGGACTGGGAGACTTGGGGACTTGGGGACTTGGGGGATTAGGTCCATTTTTCGGGTTGATTAGACATATTGACGAGTTTGCCGATTACTTTGTTCATTTTATCATCCAATTCTACAAATTGTTCCTGGGTAATGTATTCGAATTGTTTAGCAAAATCCAGCCATACCTGGGTCTCTCCGGCTTCGGCTTCTGAATCGCTTAATTTGGAAACAAAGTGTTTGGGGTATTTCCTTTTTCTAAATGCTTCTGCAATATTGGCGCATACAGATCTGCTTGATCTCCGGATTTGGTCTGTCAAAGAATATGTTTCTTCTTTTGGAAATGATTTACTGAGCTGAAATATTTCTACAGCAACATTAAAAGCTAATTGATATACTTCTAACTCTCTGTGTGTTCTGATTTTCATATGAGGGTTGTTTTGATTATTGTTGATCTGTCTCCCGCTGGTCGCCAAACAGGTTTGTTTGAATGGGGATAGATAAACGGATCACCGATATCAACAACTTGTTTAATTGTTTAGTGTTTAATGTTGATTTGTTGATCTGCCTCCCGCTGGTCGCCAGACAGGTTTGTTGTTTGTTGATTTGAAGATTCAGCCTAGGTCTTCCAGTGATAATCCTTTGTATTGATGGGTATAGCCGGGATATTTTAGGATGATGTTTTCGGCTTTTTTCTGTAGTTGGGGGAGGGATATTCGCTTTTTATTTCGTTTTACTTCATAGAAAACCAGTTGTTTACCCATCTCATTCACAGCAATGATATCAATTTCGTCCCTTCCTTTTTTGTCCCAATAATTACTGATTTCTGAAAACTGCTTCGACTCCATCAATTCCTGCCTGAAGTAATTTTCGAGCATGATACCACTATAGGTTTCATAATCGCGTTCGACGATGTTACGCACGTAATCAAAATTACTGATTTCGATGGCACTGCGGTATTTGTAGATAAACCTGAACCAGAAGCTAAGGTAGTTGTCTTCGATGCGGTATTTCACTTGCTTGCCTGAGGGTTTGGCCCCGAAAGGTCTTATTTTTTTTATTAGGCCGAATTCATTTTCCAACTTGTCGAGATAACCACCAATGCCTATATTAAGTATGGATTCAATTTCGCTGCGTGAGGTTTTGGACGAAGCGATGAGCGAAAGAATGGAAAAATAATTGCCGTAATCTTTACCGAATTCGTCGATCAACACTGCTTTACCTTCGTTGAGAAAGACGGAATGCTCCATAAAAATTTGGTCGAGCATCTGTTCTTTTGTAAATGCACCTGCTTTAACGAAAAGTTCTACATATTTTGCGATGCCACCGGTAAATGTGTAGCATGCCAATAAATCTTCAGGGGTGTAATGCGGATGATGATCTGCTAAAATTGTTTTGATGGTTTGGTTATCAAAAGGTTTTAGGTGCAGCCTTGCCGTTGCCCTGCCAAAAAGTGGTTCTTTGGCGTGCTGGAATATTTTTGTCATCAGCGAATAGATCGAGCCGCAGAGGATCAGGTTGATTTTGCTTTCTGCCTTTTTGCTGTCCCAAACATGCTGCATCTCGCTGTAAATGGAAGTATTGATATTAGCGAACTCCTGAAACTCATCTATGATAAGCGTAAAGTGATTGTGTTGTGAAAGATCCATCAGCAGCGAAAACACCTGTTTGAACTGTTTGATTTGTCCATAAATTGTAGTGCCAAGCTTTCGGTTTATTTCGAGTAAAAATTCCTCACAGAGCAATGCTTCGTTTTTCTTTTCAATGAAAAAATAGAGGGAGTTGTCTGGCCCGAATGCTTTGCGCAGTAATTCGGTTTTGCCCACGCGGCGCCTGCCAACAACAAAAGTCATCTCGGATGATTGTTTTGATCGCTCCCGGATTGTCTTTAGCAAAGTAATTTCTGAATCTCTGTTGTAGAACTTTTTCATTGTCCCAAATTTTTCAGTAAAGATAAGTGTTTTTTTGGATTGTAATAGCTATTACTGTAATGTGGGTTGCGGTTTTTTTTCTTTGTTGATTTGTTCTTTGTTCTTTGTTTTTTGTTGATCTGTCTCCCGCTGGTCGCCAGACAGGTTTGTTTGAATGGGGATAGATAAACGAATCACCGATATCAACAACTTGTTTAATTGTTTAGTGTTTAATGTTGATTTGTTCTTTGTTGAGGGTTAGAAGAGTCAAGGAAGACCTGCCTTCCTGCGGTCAGCAGGCAGGAGTAAGAAGAGCCAAGGAAGAAGTAAGAAGAGCCAAGTAGGATTATTTGAAATTCAAAGATTCAAAGATTCAAGACCTACCTCCTTGATGCCGGTAGGCAGGTTCAAGATTCAATGATTTGAAGATTGTTGATCTGTCTCCCGCTGGTCGCCAGACAGGTTTGTTTTTTGTTGAGAGTTAAAAGAGCCAAGAGTCGAAACCAGCTTGTTCATGTGCTAAATCTGAAACGCACCAAGCCTCTTTTCACCACATTTTTCAACCGCTGTAAAACCAACTCCTTTAGCCAAAACACATGGTTGTTGGTCCAGCGCTGGGGGTGAAACGTCATCATAATCTTATCGGGAAGGCGTCCTTCGTTGGCAGCCCTGATGATCTGCTCAGTAGAATGAAACACCAAGCCCTGCTTTACCCACTCCTCCTGCTGTGGCACCTTGTCGCGCACGCTCACATTCCACCCGTCCCAGCAACGACCGGTGTCGGTGAGGTAAAAGAACTGGTTGAAATCCAGATCAAAATAGGGTTCGGTGGTGATGCCAAAGTCGTGGTAATCGTAGTGGGGAAGCTTACTGTGGTTTGGTGGCAACTGGTGGTAGAAATCGGGTAGCCTTTGATTGCGTGAAAGATGGCCTTCGACTTTAAGGTTGCTTGCTCCATTCTCACTGGCCTTCAACTCCTTATCAATTCTACCGAGCCATAGCATCCGGTTATCAAACCGGGAACGTGGTGCCCCTTCCATGGTGATTGTAGTTACTGTACCGAATTGGCGCAGATGAGCCACATTCCGGGTGAAGCGTGTGATGGCCTCTTTATAATTTCCCTTGCACACCGACAGATCATCGTAATGATAGCCCACCTCATGGCCAAGGGCAGCGATCTGGCTGATGATTCGATCATTGGCCGCAACCGGAAAAAGCCGGAAATAATAGGACCCCATGATGCCCATCCTATGTTCTGTGCGGGCGAAGGTGAGTGCCTTGTTGTAATCGTCCTCCACATCGTGACGTAAGATAATCACACGCCCCTCGGACGGGGATGACGCAGCAAAATTGTGCAGGGTAGAAAACGAAAAACCCCGATTACTCAGGGTTTCAAGAAGTGATGCAAGAGTGGTATATGTAAAATCGAGTGACATATTGAATTGACTTCGGGTTAGTTTGTGTGAAATTATTTAAGCCATGGCCTGCCCACAGAGGCCAACAACCAAGCTATTCCAACACCGAGCAGGTTGGCCATCAGATCGTTGATGTTGAAAGCTCGGTAAGGTAGTAAGTACTGAACACATTCGGCCAGAGTGGCAAACAATAGCCCGATCAATACCCAATATAATGTCTTCATGTTATAAACACCAGAGAAAAATGCCCAGGGCATAAACATGAGGATATGAAGGAAATAATCGCCGCGAAGGTGGAGGATGGTGATGTTGTTGAGTTCGGAGGAGGTGTTGAGAGGAAGGGCTATCAGGGCGAGGATGGCAAGGAGGTAGGTGTAGAAGAGGGGTTTTTTAAGAGATGAGATTTGAGAGATGAGAGATGAGAGCTGAGGCATGAGAGATGAGAGATGAGAGATGAGAGATGAGAGATGAGAGATGAGAGATGAGAGATGAGAGGTGAGTTATTTTTTGCAGAATTTTTCGGGGGTGTTGATCATTGATATTAGCATTTTGCGGATTTCGTCGTAGTTTGACATGAGCTTTGAGTGGGTTTCTATGGTGATGTAATTGCAGTCACGGGCGTAGTCGAGCCAGTTTTCGGTTTCGTATTCTTCGCCTAATGAATCACTTAATTTGCTTATGAAAGATTTTGGATAGATTCGTTTGGCCCATGCTTCAGCGATGTTTGAAGTGATGGATCTGGAGGATCGTCGAATCTGGTCTGTAAGTGAATATTTTTCTTCTTTTGGAAATGTTTGTGTGATTTCAAATATCTGCATGGATGCTTGATAGGCTTTTTGGTAAACGATCAGGTCTCTGAAGCTGTTGATTTGCATTTTTTGAGAGAAGATGAATAGTGAGAGATGAGTGGTGAGAGGTGAGATTTGAGAGGTGAGAGAGATGAGATTTGAGAGGTGAGATTTGAACCTTTTGCTCATTGCTCAATTCTCATCGCTCATCGCTTTTGTTGCTCAATGCTTGTAAGTTAAAAATGGGTATACTTTGAATGAATATTAGACGAGAGGCTCATCGCTCACTTCTCATCGCTGATGGCTCATTGCTTTTTATATTTATATCCCTAGATTGAAGCCTAGTATAAGGCTGGTGGTATTCCCATGCAGGTATTTCGGGCTGAATTTATCCAAATAGTATTGGGCTGTATTTCCATCAAGGTCGTAGCCATTTACTTTGTCAAAGGAAAGCCTGGTAAATAGCCTTAGGTTGGGAACAGGATATATTTCTGCATGCAGACTGATATTTTGGCGCGACCATGATTTTTGTTCCAGCACAGGTAATTGATCTACCGGAATGCTTCCATTGTAATCGTAATCATAGTCGTTACCGTGAAAGGCATAATTATATGAGGCTTTTATTCTGATTGCATGGGGTAGCAAGTAGTTGAATGAAAGGTAGTAATCCATTGAATTGCTCCTTAGATAGTGACCAAGGTTATAATTTTTACTTTCATAGGTGGTTGTTTCGGTGTAGTGTTCAAAAGTATTAGGATTTGTGTGTGTTATTTCTGCGTTTAAACTGAGGTTTTGGAATGGCCATCCCGCAACTGAGAAACCACCTTTGAGACTTATAAAATTGTGCTTGGTTTTATCGGTTACCCTTGTGAGGGAAAACTCATCGATGAAGGCAGAAAAATAGAAGTGTAGGTTCCGTATTTGCCTTGAGCTTAGGTTAAGAAACATCATTGAGTTTTGATTTTCGATATTAAAGTTGAGTGTATGATCTATTGATTTAAAAAATGAGAAAGGGATTAAATATGCTGGATGAACGTTCATATCAATGTATATGATGGCGTTGCCAACAGAAACATTTAACCTTTTAAGAGGTGTAAATGTATACAAATTTGCTGCAATGAATTTTTTACGAAATACAGCTTTGTAATCCCCGCTTGCAGTGTAATAGGAACGGGTGCTGTCAATTACCTCAGAAACAAGCCAGCCGTGGAAATAGTTGAATTCGAACCACTTTACTGGTTTTATTTTGAGGGTAATCATTGGAAATGATGGCGTATTACCAGACAAGATATTACTACCATTGGCATTGTCGCCCCATGCCAGGTGATCTTTAACAAACCCAATGGTGCCCCACCTCCAGCTATAAGTTATACCCCCTCGCATTTCACTAAATTCAGATCCTTTAGCAAATTTATAATTTCCGGCAGGTTCCTGTGTAAAGTATTCAGGTTTGGTAAACGGTTCACCACTATTATAGTTATCTCTAAGGCTGGTATACAAAGCCCAATTTTTGCCCAAGTAGGCAGCGCCTTCAATACCACCAATACTTGCAGTTTGGTTTGCATTAGTGTTTTGCATGAAGCGTATTCCGTAAACCGGACGAAGCAAGATTCGAAAGTAGTTGTCCCTGTATGAAAGCTCCGGAGGTAAAAGATGAAGTGAGCTTTTATTTGCCTGATGGAATAGTGTCAGTTTTCCTGTTTTTAAGGTGTCGGTTTCCAGTGCAAATTCTTTTAACCAAAGCTTTAAATGATCTTGTTGTGCTTTTGATAACTTATCCTGGTCTGTTGCAGCCTGCTGTAAAAAACCTGCAATAGTTAAGCGACTGTAGGGCTTTACAGCAGTATTGAGTTCAATAATTTGACTGGTAGCGAGTTCATCCAGGAAGCTATATAAGCTTTGGTTTTGAATATGTTCATTTATTTGCTGGGATTTTGATACAATTGGAGAGGCCAACAACAAGAAAACCAGCCACAGATATGACTGGTTTATACTTTTTATTACTAATTGTAGTAAAATTGATTTTGACATTAATAACCTTAACTATAATGGTCAGATATCAAATTTAAAGAATTTCCGATAGACTGTATCAGGAATAATGCCGGCCTTTGTACCCCAGCGAATGGGTTTTTCCATTTTACGCACCAAGCTGTAATAGGATTTGTAATCCAGAAACAGTTTAGGTTTTTCGTTCATGATAGCCTCAAACTCATCGTGGGTGTAATCGAGTTTTTTCAGGCAATAATCGAGTGTTTCTTTGCCTCCGTCATAAGGGTCTTTTTGCACTTTTGCCAGTGCTTCTTCGCGTGTCATCTGTCCGTTACGCAATAGGGCAGAATAGTGTAATTTTCGTTTATCGATATTAAATTTTCTTGTGAGGATAAAGGATTGAAAGAAGCCAGTATATTTTGATTCGTGGTGTTTGCCGCCATAGCTTTGCCAGCCAACTTCCTTTGTTAGCTTATCCAGTATCTCTTCTTCGTTGTAGGGAAGGTAGTAAAGCATGCGTATTTGACGAATTCTTCGAATAAATGTATAATAGAGATAGTCAAACATTGACATTACAGGGAAGGATTTTATCTTCAATTTCCCGAACTTTTTGTGGATGTAATTGACATATTTCCCATCCATATACGTCCATGTGAGGGGCGTAGTGCCTTCGGTGCGGAACGAATGCCCATGAATGATGTATTTCACACCTTCGCGCGCTGCCTCGCGGAACAAGACGGAAAAAATAACCCAATCGGTGGGCACCTCAGCATCGGGAGTGGATGAAGACAGGAAAGCCCGCTGCAGGTCTTTATATTCTTCCCAATCGGCTACATGGGTATAAAGATCCACATTGAGTTTTTTACAGGCGTTTTTGATGTTTTGAACTGCCAAATCAGAATTCCATCCATTATCAAAATGTACAGCCAAAGGGCGCAACCCAAGTTTTACGGCACTGTAAAGGGTGTAGGTGCTATCGCGGCCACCGCTCACACCCAGCACACAATCGTACTTTTTGTTTTTGCCGTCCTTTTTAATCTTCTTGACGAGTTCCTGAAGTTTCTTTGGTGTTTCATCATTCATCGGAAAGGATGCTTCCAGCTCATCATGGATTTGGCAAAAGGTACATACGCCATTCTCATCAAATGAGATCCCTTTGACAGTATCGTCCATGATGCAGCGGGTGCATACCTGACCGGCTTTGTATTTATAGGGTTTGATTTCCATTTTCTATTTATAATTGTATTGATAGTCCGGGTTTTCTCTCATTATTTTTTCACTTTCGGGATAGTTTTCGACAAACCAAACTAAGAAAGCTGTACCATCGATCTTTTCCGTTAACATTTTTTTTCGTCTATGTTCATACTCGGTTCTTGAAAAGTCGCTAGTGATAAATGACTCGATTTTCTCATTTATTTTCTGCACATCTGTTATTTGATGGCATAACTTATATTTCTCATCTTGTTCCTTGCAATAGCCTACAACAAGTGAGTTAACATAAATATTTGGCGTACCTAAAACTGCACACTCAGATGCCGTGGTTGAACCCTCTCCAATATAAAGTGATGCAAATGCAAGAAAGTGGTGCAAATGTGATGGGTTTATTTTTATTTGATATTCAGAAAGTTCTGCGGGAAGTTTACCCTCAGATGAAATAAGGACTGTTCCATGTTTTTTTAGTTTTTCAACAATATCAATCTTAGTTTGATAAGAAAGACCTTTTTGACCAATATCATGACTTGCATTCCAGCTAACAAATCTAACGATAAAATAAGGTTTTTCCAGAGTAATATTATAGGATTTTACAATATTGATATCAGGTGTGAAATACTTCGGATATAAATAAAATAACTCCATGTAGGAAGAAAAGAAGAGTTGTTTATTTGAGAATGTCTTATGAAAGCAAGATGGATTTAAAATGACATCTGAAAATGGTGGATACATCATCAACTCAAATTTAGCATGCTCTGTGTCATCCAATACAATGTGAGGTTTTCGCATGAGACGTGAAACATGTGCTGCATAAGTAGATGAGAAGCTAAGGAAAAGATCAGGCTTAAATTTTCTAGCAACTTTATATATGATATAATCCGCCTTTAAGATATATATTGCCTTAGACAGTAAAGACTTGCCACCCTTGCCACGATTAGTATAATTAATATTATAGTTTTCAAGTAGTTTATGAAGTACTTCTTTATCTCTGGCAACAAATCTGAATAGGTGCCCCTTAGACTCCATAATTTGGACAAAGTTTTTAAAATAATGAATATGTGCTGGGTGACCCAAATCAATAAGAATTTTCATTATTTAAATAGATTAGTTATTTCTTTTTTCTCAGGATAATTAATTAAAATTCCTTTTCTAGCCCCATGGTAGACAAACATACTCCCAGCCGCCAAGCCATTCGCATAGGCTTCGGTATAAGCTTGGTTTAGGTGCGAAAGATTTCCGGCACCACCCAGGGCAATGACGGGGATGGTGACAGCTTCAGAAACAGATTTGACAAGCGGAATGTCATATCCCTGCATCATGCCATCCTGCTCAATGGACTGCACGATGAGTTCGCCTGCACCATTGTCCTGCATCATGCGTGCGAAATCAACAGGGGGGTATCCGCTGGCTTTCTCACCGGCCAATGTCCAGGTTTGTTTTTTGCCAAACAGTTTCTTTTTCACATCCAGACAAACCACAATGGTAGAGGAACCAAAGGTGTCAGCAGCTTCACGGATAAATTTTAGATTCAAGGATTGTGTATTAATGATGACTTTTTCAGCCCCTGCTGCAATAATTTTCTGAATGTCGTCGATGTGTGCAATCCCACCGCCCACAGCAAAAGGCATATTGGCTTCTTCGCCCACTTTGCTGACAAAATCGAGTGAGATCGTTCGACCTTCTTTGGAAGCGGAAATATCCAGAAATGCAAGCTCATCGGCTTTGAGGTCGTTGAAAATTTTAACGGCATTGATCGGATCGCCGATGTAGCGATGGTCTTTAAATTTGGTTGATTTGACAAGTCCTTTGTTTTTTAACAACAGGACCGGGATTACTCTGGGACGAAACATTTCTATAATTTCAAAAAGTTGGATAATAGCCTCTCTCCCACATCATGGCTTTTTTCGGGATGGAACTGTACCCCGAAAATGTTATCCTTTTCGAGGGCCGAAACAAAATTGTATTCATAGTCTGTGGTAGCCAGCACATCTTCTTTTTTGTTTGATTTGATATGATAGGAATGTACAAAGTAGAATTCCTGGGATTCAGGAATGCCATCGAATAGCACTGATTGTTTCCTTGCATTCACATTGTTCCAACCCATGTGGGGAATCTTGTGCTTCAACTGATCATGAATGTTAAAATGAACCACATCTGCATTGAACCAGCCAAAACCTTCAATACTACCCTCTTCGCTGTGCTTGGCCATAAGTTGTAAACCCAAACATATACCAAGGATGGGTGTTTTTTTTACAAGTACGGCTTCGTTTAATGCATCATACAAATGCATTTCTTTTAAATTTTGAATGGCCTTTGAAAAGTGACCGACACCTGGAAGGATAATTTTGGAGGCCAGCGAAATCTTTTCAGGTTTACAAGAAATTTCGGTATTGATACCAATTTTTTGAAGTTTTTTCCACACAGAATGGAGGTTACCCATACCATAGTCTATTATTATAAGCATCAAGTTTATCTTTTTGTTCTCAAAATCACTGCTTCTTAGAAAATGAATCTATGTAAAATTATGCTATTGTTTAATGATTTTCTATATCGTAAGTCATAACAGAATCACATTCTTGCATGAAATGTATAATTTTATACTTTGTTTCACAGAGCCTAATAATTAATAAACTTCAATCCATACTCATAAAAAGTAAAAGCATTATAATCACGTAGTTCTTTGGGTGGGTTTCCTAGGGAGTGGACGATTTTTCTAAAATCTAATACAAACGCCGTTCTTGATGACATTATTTCCTTTTCTATATCATACCAGAAATAGCAATCAATACTAATTTTCCTGTTTTCCCCAAAATCCGTTTTTTTAGGCATGCAAAAATGAATTAGAATGCTCTTGGTTTTTGTTTTTACTTCTATGTAATAATCATGATTTGAATAATCTATTATTGTATTGCGGCCTTTTAATGTATTCAAGTAGTGAATAGTGATATCTTTTATTAATTTTTCCAGTTCTGGATTTGTTAATTCCTTCTTGAATAAATTAATGGGGAAGGTTTTTCGTTCTACTGGAGTATCATAGACTACTATGTTATCTGGAATTGCTTTAACGATGACTGATCCTGGCAGCACAATAACATTTGAGCCTATATTTACCCCAGGACCAATGGAAGCGCTTTGCATGATCCATGTATAATGCCCAATAGTTACTCCTTTATTTTTAAAAGAATAGCCATGGGTAACAGGAAGAAAAGTGCCATGGGTTAAGATTGTGGATCTAGGCGAAATAGCACAATATTCACCAATATTTATATCTCCACAACTTGTATTAATAATACACCTTGAACCAACAAATGCCCTGTCCCTAAGAGTTAATTCTTTACTGCCGCTAATATAGGCGAGCCTAGAAATTGTTGAACGTTTTCCCATTTTTAAAGTATCTAGCCCTAAAATGACGGCAAAACTCTCAATGCGAGCATAATTATCTAACTCTAATTTTCTTGCAGATATTATCGAGAATGGTTTTATTATTGCCTTTCTAGAAATCTGATGACCTAAAATATTGAGAAGGCGTATTCGTAAAAATACAGGAAATACAAAACTCATTACTGTAATAATAGTCCTCATATCTACAATTTCTTATTTGTTCTTCTTTATGATTTCAATAATATTTTTGTAACTATTAATACTATTAATTTCCTCTGGGGATAGTTTTATACTAAATTCCTGCTCGATTCGAGAGATAAATATTAAATGCTGTAATGAATCCCAATTCTCAAGATCAGTTCGCATGGTTGACTCATTAATTTCATCCTGAGTGCACACAAATAATTCACACATCAATAATTTGATTTTATCTTCCATAACTTTATTTTGTATTTAGTGATTATCCTGAAATAATTTGACAAAAACTTATGTAGATATAATTATATCTGTAAATTTTTGAAGTACTTGAATCATAACATCAATTGTATTATCATTTTCCAGTCTAAGGAGGCTAATAGTTTGGTCAGTTTTAACTTTTGGTAATCGGGGATTATATAAAGTTACATTTTTATTTTCCTTTTCTATTTGAGTGCACATGAATTCTGCTGCACTTTTGGCAGCTGTATATTCCCACATTCCACTTGGCTTTTCACTGATAAATACAGTACTTGGGTAGAATATTGCGGATAAATTGTTTTTTAGTTGGTAATAAAGGTTATAAAACCCATCAATATAAAACTTGTTAAACTGGTGGTACTTATCCAGCGAAAATTTGCCATATTTAGATTCACCAATATGTGGTGTTGCAAAATAGAAAAGTATATCTGGTAAGTCTTCGTTAAGAAAAAGTTGTTTAATTTCATTAGAATCTAATACATTATATTTGAAACATGAAGCGCTGCCATTTGCTTCATTAATTTCCGAAACAACTTTATTAGCCAAATCTAGACCTTTGTTATATGTGATTGACACCTTAGCCCCCTTAGCTGCGCAAAACTTTGCAGCAATTTCACCAAGCCCCCTTGAACCACCTACAATAAGAGCATGCTTATTAACTAATTGATTACTTCCATGGTCACTTTTCAATTCTATAAATGATATTTGATGTTGTGGTTTGGGTCTCAAAAATGCAGTGATAGTGCCCGTAAAACCTGAAGCCTTAATACAAATATTTGTCATCCCAAAACGATTGTCAAAACTATCAACTTTATAATTCAAATATTTATCTAAATCATAAGTATCTATAGCTTCAAGCCTTAATTTTGAGTAGATTGAATTGTAGCCAGGACATTTCATTCCAACTAGATTTGTTGTAGCTAGTAGAATAGATAGTTCATGCAATTCAATTTTCTCTGATAGAAGCGGAAATTCCTGATTAAGAACTTTTTTTTGCAATACAAGTAATACCTTTCCTTTTTTGTTTGAGATTTCTTCTTCACTTATATCATCTGGCTGAGTTTCTTTATGTCCTTTATCAATAATTTTAATTTTTCTGTTATTAGATTTCTCAACAATTAGACGTATCCTTACATTGTTAATATTCTGAGTTTTTATGAAAACAATGTATTCGTTTTCATCATAACTACTTATCTCAAAAAAAACACTTTCATCTAGGAAAACAGGTGATTTGAACTCAACATCAAGAAATTTGATTCTCATTCTAACTTCAAAAGTTTTAGAAACATTATTAAGAGCACAAAGCAACAGGTTTATCCCATGAACTATAACCGAACCATGCATAAATCGCCTAGCTTTAATAGGATCACAATGTATAGGGTTAAAATCCCCGGAAAAATTTGCAAACTTAATTTGATCACTAAATGTAAATTTTCTTTCCATTTGTAAATAATTTTTATGTATCCCCTTAACTGCTTTCCGAAGCTTTATATTATAACTATTTTGTAGTTCATATTGATTTCTTTGATTTTTTTAATCATAAAATGATACTTCTTGGTAAATTCGGTGACATCTTCAAGAGTGAATCCATTTCTCTCGAAAAAATCTTCTGTCTGTCCGTTCTTTTTGGTTTTTATGTAATTTGCATTCAATCGAGACACCCCAATTTTATTTAATTCGTTTTTTATCAGATCCAGGAATATGTTTTCAATATCCTTTCCCAATATCCTGCAACTAAGTAAAAAAGAATCTATAAATGCAACTTTTTCACTTTCAAAAGTAACTATAGCAGCACCTGTAATCCCGCTGTCTCCAAATTTATCTTTTACACCTACTGAAAAGACCAGTGCATTTTGCTTCACTAATTCATATATTTCAGCCTCAGTATATCTCTTTGTCGTTAAATTAAACTGATTCGTTTTTTGGGTCATTTGACTAACCCGCGTTAAATTTTTATTTGTATAAAAACTCAATTCAATATCTAGCTCTTTGATATAATCGTCTAAAGATCCCAAAGTTACTTTTAGTTGTTCTCTTTTAAAATTTTCAATGTATTGATCTTTCTTACGAACATCCTCATTGGTCAATTTATATGTCTGAAAATACTGTGAATATACCTGCTTGAAAAAGTCATAGAGCCAATATGGCTCCTCTGGAAATTCAGGGACTTCAACCATTGGTAACTCTGACTTTACGCGTTCCCTTTCTCTTGGGTTATCATCAACAAAGACAAGGCTGTCAAGACCAATGTTTATCTCTTTTGCGATTTCTATGATATTTTGCGCTTTATCTGTCCAGTTTGCTTTGATAATCAGAAAGTCATCTTTCTTTAACAAAATTTCAGGATGTGTTTCAAACATTTCATTTACATCGCTTTCATTGTTCTTTGAACATATAGCTAAAATAACTCCTTTATCGAGTGTTTCTCTGATATTTTGTTGAAAGTCCTTAAAGGCATTTCCGGGATAATCACCACCCAGTTTTATACCATCTATTCCTTCCTCTCCTAATATCCCTCCCCATAAGGTATTGTCTAAATCAAGTATCAGACATTTTTTTCGAACATGGCTTATTGTGCTTAACTTAGAATTAAACCAAGCCTTAAACGGAAGACTGAGCTGAGGCGAAAAAAACATTTTTGCCATATAGTAGTACTTCCAATCAATAATTTCATTTATCGGATAATTATCCAGGAAATTGTCAATATCAAACACAAATGTATTTTGTACAGAATCTGCAAGTTCTATTAATGATTTATTATAAATCTCAATAGAGTTTTGAACTTTATTGTCAGAATCAACATAGATGGTGTGAAATCTCCGTTTGCTTATAGTAAAAAGTATTTTAGTTTGGTACGCACCAACTTTGCTTAAAACATAATTCAATCTTTGTGTATAATCGGTTAAAGCATTGCAGATTAAACTATATTTAATATTTGGTGATAATACGTAAAACCAGACAATTATTTTATCAGCAGGAATTTTGTTAAACTCATCATAACCGCTGAATTGCGTATTCTGATTAAAAAGGTTTTCTATCGTTGTGTTTCGGTATATATACAATTTATCAAGGTCCATAAAGCTAAAGTGTTATTAATTTTAAACAAACTATTATCCAAATTTGATTCTGTAATTATCAATCGCATTACCTTCGGAAATATTTGACATCATTTTAAATCAATATAAGTGTATAAATAAAATCATGTCAAAAAGTATTCCTTTTTACCACTTTTTGAAATCTTTAATTCATCTAGGTATTCAAGCTCTATTATGGAATCCGCTCCGGCTTTTTTTTGTATTGATGAAAATATAGTTCTTTCAGTATTATTATTGTACCCCTTTGCTTTCGATATTAAACAAAGGATTTTGTTCTTTCCATTTTTTCTTATTGAGTAAGAAACTACTGGTAGCCCTCCGAATAGAACGGTAAACCCTGGTCCAGTTAATACACTACCATTCTCGAGTCTAATTACATCAGACGTTCGTCCCCCTATTTTATTAATAATTTGACCATTATAGGCGTATTCCCTATTTTGATCAGTATCAATCTGAATTTCATCACCCAACTGATAATTGATAAATGGCATTGCATAATTTGTTAGGTCAGTAAGTAAAGCCGGTGCGACTTCCTTATTACTATTACTTTGGCTGCTAACAATGCAGTTATAACCAACTAAAAAGTAACCGATATCGTGCTCATATGCTGTCACACCTCCATCATTAGCACCGTAACAGTTAACTACATCACAATTAAAAGCTTTAATTATGACTTCCCGATAATGCGGCAACAATATTTCTGATGTTGTAAAACATGCTTCCACGGGAGTTTTAATTTTATTCTCATCAACATATTTAGCTAACAGATATATAGCTGATGCATAGCCATATATATATTTTATCTTTCCCCTTTGTATTAGTTTAACATACTGCTTGCAATTTTCTATGGACATATTTACCCCATCCAAACCAATTTTATTTTTTAAGGCATAGTATATTTTATGTTTAAGTGATTGGCTTTCACTGATATTAATAGACGAACTTCCCAGTGCAATAAACTTATTCCCATATTTATATGTCGTTTGCTCCCAATTGAATATGTAATTTGCATTTGTAAAACTCCATGAATCATTATCCAATAAATACTTTAATGGATCTCCTGTAGATCCACCTGTTGATTTTAGTTTATGATTTATTTTATTTATATTTGCAGGAATCAGTCTCTCATAATTTTTAATTATATCCTGCTTTGTAAGAACTGGAATTTGTTTTAATGATTCTTTTGAGTTTACCGTATTTGGATCAATAAAATTTTTATCGAAAAGCTCCTTGTAATAAATCGTATTATTGTATGCGTGCTTTATAAGTTCAGCTATTTTCTTATTTTGCCAAGACTCGATTTCTTCGCGGCTCCAGGTATTCATCTTCTTGATTTGTCTATAATATGAAATAACCTTAGTATTCATTACATGATCAGCCAATGGCAAAATAATATACTTCAAAATTGCTGAGTACATATTTATTTAGTATCTACTTTTTTAAAAATAGTTTACCTACCAACGCATAAAAATTCCAATAAAGTGATTTCCCGTTTTTGCTTAACAGATAATTAGTGAGAAAAGAATCGTAAGATGATTTATCAATTTCCATACCATTGCTTAAAATAATGTTTAAATTATCTATTTCTGTTTTAACTCCAATGCCAAAATTAGTGAAATCAAAAGGATAACTACTAAAATACTCAGTTTGGATAATTACAATTGGTTTATAATATTTAATTCCGTAAAACAAAGCTGTAGAGTAATCTCCTGCGATTATATCTGCGCTTTTGGCAAGTTCTGCCAAATTAGCATCTTTATACACCGCCAAATTTGAATCCTGCACCAGATAATTTTCAAATGTTGAAATGTCCTCTTGAGGATGTATCTTTATTAACAGTCTATAACCGGCTGAGCTTACCTGTTTTTTTAAACTTCTATAAAACACCATTTCTTCCTCTATAGAAATTGGTATAACTCCAACTTCCCTTAAAGCACTAGAAATATATAAAAATTGTTTTCCTGATGTTTCAACATTCGGCAAAGCAATAGATTGAGGTTCTATGAAAGGGTAACCTGAAATAAAAATGTTGTTTGGTTCCATTTCCATACTATTCACTAAATACTCCTTATCCAGTTTGCCATAGACAAACCCATAATTACAATGGTCAGTTTTTAATCCGTACTTTGGAATCCCACTCGCATTTCGCTTTAGCAAATACCTTGATTTTATCCAAACAGTTTTCAGTAACGAAAGAGGCACCTTATTTAAAAGGACATTATAAAAAATAGTAAGGTAAAAAAAGAGGTACTTATGAGTCGAATTGACTTTTTTTTCATGAGAATTACCAGAACTTAATATATTTGGATCAAAGGAGTTGAAATCCAGCTGTATACCATGCTGAAAATAAACTGTCTTAATGTTTTCTCTTTTACATATTGACAGAAAAAACATGTCAAATATATTGCCGGGATTATAAGATAATACAATATCAATTTTATGCTTATGCAGTAATTTTTTGTAATTTACTTCCCTAGTTAAATCTACACACACAATTTCAGGGTTTGAAATGGAGGAATAGGGAGAATAAAAACGATTTACATGATACACAAAAAAACGGTAATTGCAATTCGGCGCATTTTCAATGAAAGGCTTTATATGTGCATGGTAAGCGTTTAATCCTTTCGATAGAAACGCTATATTTATTGTTTGCTTTTCTATCATATCATTTTATCAGTAAGGTTGTATAGTCATCTATTGATTTTTCAGAAAAATCTTTTGCAAACTGGTAAGCGTCTTCTCTCATTTGGCTTTTCAGTAAAGTATTATTTTGTATAAGATTCATTGCGTTAGATAACTCTATAAGGTTGTCCCTTTGAACAATCAGACCTGTTTTATTATTAATAATAAGGTCTTCCACCCCTTCAAAGTCTGAAACAATAACTGGTGTTTTACAAACCATTGCTTCTAGCACAACATTGGGCATGCCTTCATATCGCGAGAACAATATCAGTGCTTCAGCCTTTGAAATAAACTTAAATGGATTTGTCTGATAACCCAAAAGCAAAACCTTATCTTTTAGTCCATAGTCTTCAATCATCATTGATATTTTTGGCCTTAAATAGCCTTCGCCAACAATAAGAAGCTTGGTGTTTGTGTCAGCACTCAACATTCTATATGCTTCAATAATTCCCGAAACATTCTTTTCCTCAGATAAATGGCCCGCAAATACAAAGTACTCAAAATCAATATCGGTAGGTTCATCTGCTTCAACTACAATCTTATCATAAAGGAGTATATTATGAATGGTCCTAACCTTATTCTTAAGGATTGTTGGGTTTTCTTTAATAAAACTTTCAGTCATATAGTTGGACTGACTGATTATAAGGTCTACTTTCTGACACAGGATGTTTATATATAAAAATTGCCCTAATCTTTTTAATATCTTATTTTGAGATGAAATAAGTTCCGTATAAACAGATACCATACGATACATAACTGAGATTCTCCTAAAAGGAAAGAACATTCTTGCTAGCACAGCATGATAAGCTCCATTTTTAGCGAAACTCAAAATCCTTGATATATTTTCATTTCGAATTATCTTTATAAGCAAAAACAATCTATGTAAATGCTTGAATATGTTTCGCGTTTCACATTTGTAAATTGTTACACCATTTGGTACTTGTATTTCGTATCCGGGATTTGGATAATAATTATATAAGTATAGAATTCTCTTACTATCGTTTGTTTTAATTGTATTTAAAACATTCAAAATCATCCGTTGGGTACCACCGGCTTGTAATGAAAACACTATGAAAAGAATGCTATTTTTATTTGGCATATCATTTAATCAGTTCATTAATTAATTTATATGAACCTTCAATGGATGTCAATTCTTCATAAATCTCAAGTGTTATTATTTTATCTCTCAAATCATATTCCTTTAACAGGCTTAAAATGTCTGATGTCTCTGAGATCCCACTGTTTGAATCGGCAAAACCGGAGTTGTCACTAATATGTATATAATCAGATAAATTAAGTAGTTTGTGTAGCTCATTTTTAAAATCTAATCCTAATGTTTTACAGCTAACCTTTAAATGGGCAAGGTCCAATAATAATTTAAAATCAATAAGATTATTTATTTCAGTATAGCTGACAAAGTCAGTTAACAGAAATGGATTAATCTTATATGTTTGGTAGTTTTGAAGTGAGATCACATTATTTTCAATATATACTTCAACACTACTTGAATGGTAGCGTATCTCATTGTACCCTTTACAAAAAATATCCAAAGCCTTTTCCCTGTCTGTTAATGATTGTTTAGAAATCCCTTTGCCTAATTCATCTTTATTGGGGTCAATCAAAAAACCGGCATGAATTCCGTATTTTATTACACCAAGTTTTTCAGCAAGGCTAATGGCATCCTTATAATGATTTATGGTAGCCTCATAAATCTGCTTATTTGCTGATGCCAGATTAAGAACAAAATGCTTCATAGGTGGTGGAAAATAATTATGTATGAGATAAGTCAGACCATATTTCTCTTTCAGGTTTTTTAAGTCTGTTAAAATGCCTTCATAATAATTAGTACCACCGGATAGTTCAATTTTTTTGAACCCTTCCTCTGCTAAAATTGCTATAGCATCATTTATTTTTTGTGCTCTGACACATGAAGTTGAAATAAAGATCATTTTATTTTTTTTGCAGGATTTCCAACATAAACTCCGGGTTCAATAATATTTCTAATCACAGTAGAGTTAGCTCCGATAATTACATTATCACAAATTGTGATCTTATCAATTACCACTGATCCGGCTCCAATGAAACAGTAACTGCCGATCTTGACACGACCACATAATACCGCTCCAACCGAAATATGGTTATGGCTTCCAATTTGCACCTCATGTTCAATGATGGAACCGGAATTTAACAGGTTACCATCCCCAATGACAGTACATGAATTGATATATACATTTGCCAGAATCTGATTGTTAACTCCTAAACTGGATTGGGTTTCAATAATCACAGATGGGTGAATTATATTATCTACTAATAATGAATTTCCAAATTTTGAAAGTGCACTTTTCCTTCTTTTCATATCCCATATTGAGATTACACGTGGGATATTTGCAGGTATTTCTTCAACTTTCCCTACAACCTTAATACCCATAATTTCTTCACTCATCAATGGTGAATATGAATCATCGTAAATACCAAGTACATTAAATTTACTCTTATCGATAGAATTTAGCAAAGATCTGGTATGGCCCCCAGCACCAATAATACAAATGGACTTACTACTCATCAATAATATCGTTCTTTAAATAATTCCTTGAAGCTGGACTTCCGATTAGTTTATGAAAATATATGGGAGAGATGCCTATTCCTCCAGTCCTTTTTGCTACCAAATTTACTTCAGAAAAAAGTTCACCTTTTTCTATCTCCATTGATGCTACCAAAGATTTCTGTAGCGACCTCCTTGTTTTTTGTTCATCAAAAGAGGGGGCTTTTGAAAATGTACCCAAATACTTTTCAACCTTTCTTACTTCCTGAACATATAATTTTAATTCTTCGGGATTTAAGGATGCTCTATGATCTGGTCCTTTCTCACCGGTATTCAGGGTAAAATGTTTTTCAACTACCCTGGCACCCATTGGGATAGCATAAGGTGAAGCCCCAATCCCCATTGAATGATCTGAATAGCCAACGATTATTTCAAACATAGATTGGTAAGTATAAAGCACGTTCAGGTTTGCCTCAGAATCTTTTATTGGATAATTAGCCGTACACTGAAGTAATACCACCTCTTTGTTAAAGGGGTATATCTCTTGTAAAGCAGCTTCTACTTCAGTTAGATATGACATGCCTGTTGACAAAAAAATCGGTTTATTCTTTTGTGCCAGTTTTTTCAAAAATGGAAGATTTGTTGTGTCGGTTGATGCGACTTTATAAGCTGGCACACCTAACTCGTCCAGTTCGTCAATACTCTCCTCATCAAAAGGTGTAGAAAGGAATATAATTCCTTTTTTGTGACAATAAGAGATTAATTCTGAATTTTGTTCTTTGTTTATTTCCAACTTCTTCAGCATTTTGAATTGTGATTCGTCTTTATCAGCAGAAATTTGTTGGTATGGAGCCTTTTGCACGTTCTCTAAAATGAGGTTTTCAGTTTTAAATGCTTGAAACTTTACGGCATCAGCACCCGCTTCCACAGCGACATCGACTAAACGCTTTGCTATTTTGATATTGCCATTGTGATTTACACCGGCTTCTGCTATAATAAAAACAGGTGCGTGCATTGAAACTTCTCTGTTTCCAACATTAATTGTCTTTTTGAAATTCATCCTTATATTGTTATAAAGTCCATCCATCATCCACTATCAGGTTTTGACCATTTACATATTTTGATTCATCAGATAGGAGGAAAACCAATGTTCCATTAAGATCCTCACTAGATAGCATTCCTTTGTTTATTCCAGATAAGTTATACTTATTTACAAAGCTTTCTGGCTGATTATTGAAAACCCCACCGGGACTTATTGAGTTGACTCTGACATTTTTCCTTTTCAAATATTTTGCAAGATATTTTGAGAAATGAATCATTGAAGATTTAATGATTGCGTAATCCACAGGCATAGTCATCCCAGTTTCATTATAAATTTCAAATCGCGGAGCTATAACACCATAGACGGAAGAAACATTCACAATATTTCCGAAATTTTGCTGCTCGAAAAATTTTGCAATTTGTTGTGAACATAAAAAGTAGCTTCCGATATTCAACGATATACTCTCACAAAAGTCATTATAATCAAAATCATAAAAGGATTGAGAGTATTCTCTTTTTGTGTTGACACCCAAATTTTTACTCTTCGGATAGGCGTTATTAACCCATGCATCAATTCTACCAAATTTTTCAGAGACTTTTTTTATAAGGTTAATCACAGAAATTTTACTGGTAATACTAACTTCAAAGAAAAATGCCTTAGAACCACCATACTTTTTCGATATTTCGTCAAGAATTTTAGATCCTGACTCAGCATCAATATCAGCAATTATGGCTATTCCTTTATTCGCAACAACTGCACGAACAAATTCCTGTCCAAGAAACCCGGCTCCACCTGTTATAATGATAACCTTATTTTCTAACATCATAAAAAGTCTTATATAATGATTTTCTGCGATCATTTTTCATGGGAAATTCACTTCTTGATAATGAGACACTATTTGTATCAATATTATAAATATCAGCATTCTCAAGGGTAAATTCTGGTTCAATCATATACCCTGCTTCACTAAACACCATTGAGCTTTTCACATATTCTATTCCATTGCCATCCGTCCCAATACGATTTACCCCAACCATAATCGACTGATTCTCTATAGCTCTGGCTTTTAATAATGCTTCCCAATGTTCTATTCTTTTTTTAGGCCAGTTTGCAATAGTAATTATTACTTCGCTAAATTCTGATAGCCCTTGATACAATTCCGGGAACCGCAAATCATAACATATACTAAATCCCAGATTTATTCCTTTGAAAATTGTTTGGCCCAAATTTTGTCCCTTAGTATAATATTTGTCTTCACTTGAGTACGAGAACGGATGGATCTTTGTATAATTTACTTTGATATCTCCATTAGGAGATATCAGTAATAGTCTGTTGGAAGCACGATCACGTTCCTCCACAACAACTCCAAAAACGATGGCAATGTTATTCTTTAAAGCTAATTGCTGAAAAAAGTCTATTGTTTCTGACCCTTTTAATTTCTCTGCTATCTTTGCAGTATTCATCGAGAACCCGGTCAACGTCATTTCAGGGAAAACAACCAGATCAACTTTTTTTTCAGAAGATAGTTTGACAATGTGTTCGCATTGCCTTTTGTTTTCAGTTTTATCTTCCCAGGCCTGATCAAGAGATATTAGGCTTATTCTCATTAGTTATACTTTCTAAAAACGGGTTTAACAACATCGCCAACAAGATATTTATCGATACCTTCTTGTAAAGCTTTTTTATAAACTATGAGGGATTTTTTTGTAGCGTCCAGTGTTTGTTCAAGTTCCTTTTCACCATGAGAATAGCTTAAGGCTACCCAAGGAATTAATACTCCGTGCTTAATCATTTCTTGAGAGAAAAGGGTACGATATGCCAGGGAAGCATTAGATTCAGAATCGAATGTAAGATAGTTTGGTGAGCAAGGATAACCAATGATTTTAAATTGATTTTCAATACCAAAATCTTTAGCAATTTGGTTCATGCCATTTATTAACTTTTGGCCATAATTCCAAATATTTTCGATTACAGGCTCACGCTTCATAATCTCAACAGTTTTAACAAATGCAGCCAAACCGCTCATTTCAGCCCCGTGTGTAGTAGAAACCAGAAACACTCTTTCTTTTCCCGTTTCTTTTATTCCACCCAAATTCATTATTTCTTTTTTACCCACTAATGCCGAAACAGAATATCCGTTTGCCATCGCTTTTCCAAAGGTAGAAAGGTCAGGAACAATATTATAATATGCCTGAGCACCTCCCAAATGCCATCGGAATCCTGTAATCATTTCATCTAAGATAAATAAAGCTCCGTTTTTATGGCATATATCCATGGCCTTATGTAAATAGTCGTCAATTGGAGCAAAACTCTCCGCAGGTTGAAGAATGATTCCGGCTATTTGATTTGGATATTTCTCGAATAAGTTTTCAAGAGAACTTGAATCATTGTATTTAAAATTCAATGTTAAGTCCGATACGTCTTTTGGAATTCCACTAAGCATAGGAGTGTCGCCAATAAACCAATCATCATACGAAAAGAATGGATGATCGGCACAACGAGCAATATATTTGCGACCAGTATAAGCTCTGGCAAGTTTAATGGCTGCTGATGTTACAGTAGAACCATTCTTCCCAAATTTAACCATATCAGCACCCGGTATTAAATCTATTATGGTTTCAGCTGCCCTCAGCTCAACCATTGATGCTCTTGTTAAATTATTGCCAAGTCTTGCTGCCTCAAAAGCAGCATAGTCAACTTCATCATTAGCATAACCCAAAACATTAGCGCGGAGTGCCATGCCATAATCCAGAAATTTATTCCCATTAGTATCCCAGACATAGCATCCCTTCCCTTTTTCAAGAATTTGAGGAGCGTTTGATGGATACTGGTCATCACCTCGGCTATAAGTATGAGCACCTCCGGGGATAAGATCGTTTAATTTTTTACTATAATTCATTTTGCAGCTATTTAATTTTAATGTTCCTTGCTGATTTATCCTGCTTTTATATTCTTCAATCCTGAATCCATTAATGCTGTAGAGGTCTTTGGTTTCATAGAACTTCACAATCTCAGGGCGTGTGATATTTAAAAACCTTTCACCTAATTCCCCAATAAATGTTTTAAAAACTTCAAGATCTTCTGGGTAGTCGATGGTAATACGAATTTTCTCAAACGCCTTTTTTTGATCCGACATATAGTCAATTCGTTTTAAAGGCATATCTTTTGCCATGAGCTGCCAAACTTCCAAGTTTTCTGCTTTTTTATTCTTATTCAAATACTCAAGAGCTTTAAAAGTAAGACCATACCCATAGGAGCCTTCGGGAAGTGAATCGTTAGTAATCCACATGGCTTCGGAGGAGTTTAGTGTTTTAAAATTAAAATCTACAGCTTCTATATCGATAAATGGTTCGTCGCCATAAACAATATAAACAAGATCTGATTTGTACTTTTTTGCACATTCGTAATACCTCTCCAGTACATCTTCTTCTGAGCCCCTAAAACAAAGCACTTTTGCTTTTTTTGCAAAAAATTCAATTGGATCATCTTCGGCATGTGTGGATGTACAAACCACTACATCTCCGTCAAAGTGCTTCTTAATTCTATCAATCATATAACCCAGGATAGTTTTCCCTTCAACTTCTATAAAAACTTTTCGTGGAAGCCTAGTCGACTTAAGGCGTGCTGTTATAAAAACTGCTTTTTTCATATGTCTGAAGATTTTAAATTTTCTTTTATACCTGCACATTTGAAAAATCAATACCGCCAAGTTTTTTAATCATCTTGCTAGCTTTACGGTTTATCACCTTATCATAATGTTCAAGCTCTAATCCTGTATCGCAACGCATAAAGCAAATACTTCCTTTGTCGATAGTTTCACCTTCATTAATATCTCTGGAAGCAACCAATCGCTTACGTAATACAAGTCTGTATTTTTCATTTTGAGGATTAATCAGGTAATCGAGTGATCCATCACCCAATGCTATTTCTGAAGCACGAATAAATCCAACAAATTGTTTAAATTGTTCGGCACCTAGTGCTGCTTCAAAATCTTCAAGCTTGAGTTCACGCAAGGTTGTTATATGTTTCTCAATAGTTGTTACTCCTAAGGAAAGCGCCAATGCTGGAAGGTAAATTGCGTAAGGATTGTCTCCATCGATATGATCTGCCAAACCTAAACTAACATTTGTTTTGGTCTCGTAACGCTTAATTAGTTTCGAAACCGAATTTATATGTAATTCTGTAATAGGAGTAGGATATAGCTGAATGCCAGCTAATAAATTAATCTTTGACTTATCGTCTGTTTCCAAAATATAATTAACTATATCATCAATTTCTTTAAGACTTGCACCACCAATTCTGATAATAATATCGTTATTATATTTTATGGTTTTTTTAATTAATTCCCATTCATGAAACAATGAAGCCGCTAGCACATATTTTTTGATGTTCATCTGTTTAGAGAATTCAAAGCTATTTACGTCGTTACACATAGCTACAATATCAATCCCAAGTTTTTCGGCTTCCTTATCAAAGGAAAGCCATTGGTCATTGGTCATGTTTATCCGGTCGAGATATTTATAAACATTTTCGGGTACTTCGCCTGTATCTCTGGCTGAAAGAGTTTGTCCGGCAGTACATAAATAGTCTTTGGTCATATAAGTTTCCATATGAGTAATATGAATTCCGATGGCATTTGCCCCGGCCTCACTCGCTGCCTTTAATATTTCAATGGCTGTTTTATAATCACCTGTATATCCCCATGCCATTTCGGCTATTATATATGTTTTCATAAAAGTTATTTGTTTAGAATTTCTGATTGGACTTTTTCAATAATATGTTTTATTTTATCTATAACTGAAATATTTACAAAGCTATTAGTAGGTAAATTAATTCCCATTTCACTTATTCGCAAAGCATTTTTATTGCTGAAAATAAATTTCTTATACATAGGCATGGTACTTAATGGATAGAAAAATGGCCTAGCATCAATACCTTTATTCTTCATTTCTTCTATCACTTCGTTCCTGCCTTTTCCCAATAAAATATTTACAAACCAGGTAATTTTATTTCGCTTATCCAAGTCATTTGTTTGAAAAGTGATGTTGGAGAGGTATTTTAGCCTTTTCCGATATAGCATTTCTAATTCCTTTCTATCTTTGAGAATACTTTCAATTCGTTCTAGCTGGGCCACTCCTATTGCTGCCTGTAGGTTAGTCATTCTGTAGTTGTATCCAATGACATCATGCCAATACCTTTTAGTTTTACTCATTCCATGGTCACGTAGCACTCTCATTCTTTCATTCAGTTCTGCATTCTTTGTTATACACATTCCCCCTTCTCCGGTAGTTATAACTTTATTACCAAAAAAAGAAAAACAGCCAATATCGCCAAATGAACCAACTTTTTCATGATCAAATTCAGCTCCGTGAGCTTCTGCGCAGTCTTCGATCACAAATAAATTGTATTCTTGTGCAATTTTCATTATCTCATCCATATTGCAAACCTGCCCATATAGATGAACAGGAATTATAGCTTTTGTTTTTGGGCTAAGAGCTTTTCTGACTTCTTCTGGAGAAATGCACCAGCTATCCTGTTCAATATCGACAATGACTGGAGTCGCATTTGCGTGTAGCACCGCATTGATGGTTGCTGCAAATGTAAGGTCAGGTACAATAACTTCATCTCCATATCCTATATCCAATGCCTTTAATGCCAGATGCAAGGCAACTGTTCCATTCGAAACAGCAACACCATACTCTGTACCACAATAAGCTGCAAACTCGTTTTCAAACCTATTAATATATGTGCCGGCACTAGAAATCCAAGTAGAAATGAAAGCATCCGTAAGATATTCAAATTCTTTACCTTTCAAATCAGGAATTGCAACCGGTATGTATACATTATGGTTAAACTCTACATAATCCATTAGTTTTCCATCATCAGAAACCAAAGGTATTATTTTAATGCGTTCATTGAATAATGGCATCAAATCACTTGTGCTTGAATTAGTATTCGCAGCCACAAAGTTTTTGTTCATTATCTTGGATACATCAATATTAAAATCATGATATTTAAGAAGGAAATTTCTAATATCACCATCTGTCAAGATACCTTGAAGCCGATTATTATTGTCTACCACAAACACAATATTTTTACCATTATTATTAATGATTTTCCATGCATCTAACAGAGTGTGATTAACCCTCGCTATTAAGTTTGTTAGCATAAATTAAATTGTTTCTAAGAATAATTTGAGCTTAATACCATATGTCTTATAATCAAAATACTTTTCAGCAATTTTCCTGCTTTCATGTCCAATTTTATTTGCTATTTCCAGGTTATTGATTACAAAATTCATTTTATCAGCAAAACTCTGACAATCAAAATCATTTGAAAGTAAAGCGCTTTCTTGATCCTTAAAGTAGAATCCCATTTCTCCGTAATTATTTGAAATAATGGGTCTACCTGAGGCAGCATATTCTCCAATTTTATGAGGGAATCTTGCCTTGTCCTGAATATTATCCCTTAAGGGGATTAAAAGTGCCAATGAATTTTCATATAACTTAATTAGTTCTGAATACTCTATATTACTGGTCAACTTTATTTGTTCTTTTTTGACCGAACAATCAATCATTGTAGCAAGCTTGTTCAATTCATTTTCACTACCAAATGAATGCAAATGTAAGTAAACATAATTGTTTGGTACGAGCTCAAATGCATTGATAACAAACTGAATAACCTGGAAAAAACCAGCCCCTCCACAAAAAAGAAAGTACTTAGTATTTTCATTAATCTGTTTATTTCTGAACATTTCTAGATCGACAAGCACGGGTGTCTTTAATAATGGAAGATTAGGATTTGATTTTTTAATGAAATCTTTTAAATACACGCTAATAGGAAGGGTACCATCAATAATTTTAAACGCAATCTTTTCAAACAAATAATCATTAATTTTTCTGGTCAAACTTCTAATCGAAAATGAGCTGCCTAATTCAACATAAGTTAATATTAATTTTTGTCTTTTTATTTTAGCAATGAACAAATAAGATAATAGATGTGCGAAATTTCTAGAATTAACAATTATGTAATTCGTATTATATTTTGAAACTAAAGAGTAAATTTTAATTAATTCTACAAAAGGGGTCAGTAATTTTAAAATATTTCTCAAGAAAAAATTTGCAGGGCGGTGCACTCTATTAAAGACTGAATAATAATCTATACCATTATAATTTCCATTCAAATAAATTGGTTTAAGACAATCTTTCTCAGTCCACCTTCTGTTAAGAATAGCAACTTTAAAATCATTTTCTATTAGACTTTTCGAAATTAATTCGATTTTATTAATTGTTGCAGATTTAATAAATGGGAAACCTGAAACACCAACATACAATATTCCTGTTTTAGACATTGATTTTAATGAGATTCAACGTAATAAGTTTTTTATGCAAATAGTTGTATTAATCAGGATTTTAAAGTTTGCTTATTATTCAAAATCTATTATCTTTTATAACAAAATAAGTAATTGGTAATGAAAAGAAAAATGGTGTTAAGATAATATCATTTGAAAAAGTTGTTATAAATAGTATTAAAACACTAAAAAGACTATACCCACTATAATTGATTCCCCAGTTTTTACCTAAATGTTTGAATGATAAAGTAGTTAAGTAGAAGAAGATTAAAAAACCAGCAATACCAAATTTCAACAAAAACTTTGATAAACCATTTGTTCTGTTTATTATTTTGCCTTTGATACCCCACATTAATTCTTCTTTACCACCAATACCCAATATTGGTTCTTTTTTTAGATCATTTACATCAGCAATTAGGCTTCCTATTCTGCCAAGAGAAGCAAAGTCCCGATCTGCGCGATATGCATAATCAAGAACTTGGTCTTGTGACTCTAATTCATTTTCTACTTTTAAAAAAACAAATTCTAGGTTAACAATAACAAGAATTGATCCAATTAAAAGGGGAACTAACAATAAAGAATGAAGTTTTTTCTTTGATACAAATAGAATATAATATAAAATAATTATGACTAAACCTATGTAACCCATAGTTGACAAGGTTGATAGAACTGCTAATGACATTATCACTACCTTCCTATTTAGTTGAAAGTGGTTTGTTGATAATTCAATTAGCAGGCCTATTATCAAAAAAGCAGCAAATGCTCCAGGTTCCCACATAAATCCACAATTTCTGTTCTCTCCATAACTTACGTCATGAACCCCCCAAATTATTATGTTTACTAATTTAATATCTAATTTGTCATTAAACGAAAACAAGCTTTGAAGACTTTTAAGTATAGAAACGACTAACTCAAAATTGAGTAATTGCAGAAAATATAACGGTAAACTAATTAGTGCCCCATAATAAATAATGTTTTTTATATAAATAAGTAATTTAAAAGGAGTTAAAAGATAAATAGCTAATATGGCAATAAACACTCTTAATAAGGTAAATAGAGTAAAAGATGGGTCAAAGCTAACAAATTTTATAATGTAGAGTGATAAATAGATAACGGTAAAAGTAAGAACATTAATAATGGGCTTCGAATTTATTAAGTATTTGCGATTAAAGAAATAGTAAAGAAATATAGCAAAAACAAAAAAAAGTAGATAGGGGCTATTGCTTATTATGTTTGAATGTTTTATTCCTGTCATTAAAAGTAGGAATGCAATAAAATAGTTTTGTCTTTCAATTTTTTTCATTACTCAAATCGATCAATGAATGTATTTACATCATTAAAGTCTAAATAATATTTTTTTAACCATTTAATATCTTTATTCCACCAATTTATTTTTATTAGAGCTTCAGTTTGTTTTTCATCAAAACGATTTCTTATCAATCTTGCCGGAATACCACCTACTATTGTATAGGGTTTTACATCTGAAGTTACTATTGACCCAGTTGCAATTATCGCTCCATCTCCAATGGATACTCCATCCATAATTTTTACATCATTTCCAATCCAAACATCATTATCTATTTTTATGTGGTACTTACTCTCTGAGTCAATGTATTTATGCTCCGTAAATAATTGTGTCGTGGCAAAAGTAAAACCAGCTTGTTTCTGAAGTGAATAAAAGCAAGGATGAGTGCTTACCCAATCTGTGGGATGAATACCAAAGCCATTAACTACGTTTTGACCAATAGAACAAAACCTACCAATCTTGGCTTTATTCAGCTTCGTATTTCCAGAAATATATGTTCCAAAACCAATATAAGAACCATAAACTCGAGCGTTTTGCTTCAGGAGGTTTTTACCTTCAAAAAATGTATTCTGACCAGCAGTGGCACCTTTTTCAAATATCACATCAAATCGCTTTTTCATTTTGTAATTAGCAAATTTGATTTTGATTGAGTCAGGGAGTATCGATGACAGCTTATTTTTTACATATTTAATCATATCTATCCATATTTTATAAACAACGTATCAACTGAATTAGGGAGTTTTTGGCTTTGGTCTAAAAAATTCTCCTAGTAGCAGTCTATATTTAGTATAAAACACTAACAGAAATACAAATACTAGAATTGACTTTAATAATAATGAAACGTAAACGTTCAGTTTTTCAATATGATAAAACACTATGTATGTTAATAATAATAAACTAAAAGTAGTAGATAAAATTCGCCAATTATAAGGTATGAAGTATGACTTTTTTGCCATTAAATATGAGACTATAAATACGGCTAAATAGGAAATAACTTTAGAATAAGCAGCTCCACCTATTCCAAATCTGGGAATGAAAATGAAATTTAGTGCAATATTTATTATTGCGGCACCTATCGTAATAAACATTACAAAATGTGTTTTCTTTTCCTGGTACATCATTACATTAAGTAAACCAGAATTTTGAGAAATAAGATATGCTAAAGATATAATAGGTATAATGAATATGGTGGAATAATAGTCTTGATTAAAAAATAATCTAATACCTTCATTAGAAAAGAAAGAAATAATAAAGGATACTATTATCAAAACTAATACATAAATATAATTAGTGCGATATAGTATGCTAGTAGCTTTTTCACGATTATGAGTATTAGCAATTCTATAAAAATATGGATCATAAGCTCTTTTAAATGCATCAGAGAAAATTAAAACTAATCCAGCAATTTGATAACCCAAAGAATAAATCCCAACTTCAGAAGTACTGAAATACCTTTCAATAAATATTCTATCGGACAAATTCAAAACCCACACTGATAAAACACTTGGAATTATAGGTAAACTAAAGAGATTGATTTTTTTAAACACATTTAAATTCCACCTTAATAGAAAATCATCATAAATGATATAATAATAAATAGGTAAAAAAACAAGTTGACTTATTAATTCTGCCTCAAGGTAACCCTTGGCTCCACGGCCTAAATAATATATAAATATGAAAATTAGAATGTTTTTTAAAACAAACAATAATAAACTTGTCAAAACAAAAACTGCTACCTTCTCTTTGATTCTTAAATAAATAGCTGGAATGGTAGATATAGCATTTATGAACACTATTAATATCGACAATGCATAATAGGGATAAAATGGTATCGAATTATAAATTTGTTGAACATAATCTTGCATAGCAAATAAAACGACAAGACCTATTGTTGAGAATAAAAATACCGATATTATAACTGTCCCTAAGAGAATTTTTTGACTTTTGGCACTCTTATAATCATAATAAATTCTATAAAGTGATCTTGGCATTGATAATGTGAAAAGGACAATAATTACTGCATTTAAGGTTTGTAGCGAGATTATTATTCCATAATCTGAAGTTGTTAATATACTCAAATAAAATGGCAAAAACAAGAATGACCCAATTTTAGGCAATAAGGAACCTACTGTATATAAAGAAGTATTTTTAATTAAGCTCAACTCTCTTTTGTTTCAAATTTGAATACAATATTGCAATCTCTGGCCCTAGATAAGAGTTCTTTGTAAAACATTTTCCAACTCTTCAAAGCTAGAAGGCATGAGTAGGTTCTTAGATTGATTTTGCCATTCAGAACGTATTTTCCCTTCAAAATCCTTATCGATAAGAAGATCTAGGTCAATCAATGAGATAGCTGTGATGTTATCGAATCTTGAAGCGGTCAATACTGCCATAGAAAATATTGATACAACAAATCCCTTAAAATTTCTAAAATAAAGTTCTACGGGAAGAAATTCCGGCAAAGAATCAATAGTTTCCATTATCAACGGTTTGTCGAAATCACGTAAATTAGGATGATGCTTTATTACAAAGTTATTTATTTTCAGAAAGTTGATTAGCTCTAAAATTCTATCCTGTTTAAAAATATTTTTATTGAAAATATCTTGTGAGATAAATAAGTATTTGAAATCAATATCTATATTATAATTATGATTGTTGAACAAACTGTATACTTCATCATAATAATCTCCTACCGTGTATTCCTTTATTATTGATACTCTATGAATAAAATCCGTACATAGACTAATTACTGGTATATTGGAATTCATCCGGATTTTGAGATTAACAAAATATCTTAAGCTTATGAGGATCTTAATTATTACGCTTAACAAAAATTCCCTCTTGAAATAGTGAATTATTTTGGGTTGTTCGTATAAAATTTCAAAGTTGTGAAAATAAAGGTAATTGTTGCTTATTCTAAGTTCATTTAGTAAAATGAACTCAAATAATGCATATTGCGTGTGAGAAAAATGGAAAATAGAATTTCCTATTTTTATTTTAATTCTTTCAATTTCTTTAAATACTTCTTTTCGTTTGAGAATAATTTCTTTAATTGAAAATTCTTTATGCATTAGGACTTTTACAGATAAATATTCACATGCTTTTTTGATATCTTGAGAAGGAGTTATTATTACTATATGCTTCTTTAGATTAGCTTTTAAGGCTAGCAGCAATATAGGATAAGACTTGCAGTAAAAGTATTCAATCATACTTGACTTAAAATAGTGAGTTAGATAGACCTCCATCAAAATTAATAGTAACACCTGTCAAATACTTAATGTCGTTTATAACAATAGATTTCACAAAACGACCAATTTCATTAGGATCTCCTGCTCTACCCATAGGCAATGAATTTTCAAAACTTTCCATATCCTCCACTAAACTTGTCAAACGGTCTGTAAGAATCGGACCAGGAGCGATATTTATACAGCTAACACTTCTTTTTGCCCATTCTTTTGTTAAACTCTTCATAATACTCCATAGCGCAACACGATAAGAATTTGACATTACAAGTGAGGGATTAGGCTCTTTTACATTGAAAGATGATATTAGAAATATAAAACCACCATCATTTATCTTTATTTCTTGCAAAATTCTCACAAAGGCTAAAAAGAGTTGATTAAAGTATTTTTTCCATTCTTCCAACTCTATATCATAAAAATCTTTTGAAGGAGGCCCCCCGGTATTTATGACTAAAATATCTACTTCTGGATTATTTTTTATAAATATTTCTACACTACTCAAGTTGGAGCTATCGAATTCTTTTGTTGAAGTAGCAGTAATATCTAATTCCAATTCCGATAATGAATTTACAATAGCCCGACCAATTCCTCTTGATCCAGCAAAAACAATAGCTTTTTTCATATATTATTCTTCTATTTTATTACTCATTTTAAATTTACGTGCACTACCCAGTGCCTTTTGAAGTTCTATTAATTGTACCGTTAAATCATTTACCAACTTTAATGGTACAGCGTGTTCATCATCAGGATATTTATTTACTTTGGCACCTCTAGTATAGAACCATATAGAATAAGGATTGTAGGCAACTGACATATATAAAACATTCAAGTTGCTGCAATGGTTACCATAACTTATTGTTGCTTTATATTTATTCATTAAATATGTAATAGCGTTTAAATTTACGTCCTCAACGGCATGAGATAATTGAGTATGTATTAAATTGATACGGTTATTTGGGTTTCCAAATCTTTTGAACAGATTATCAATGTCTTTAGCATTGCACATGCCTGTTGAAATATAAATTGGTTTGTTTGTCTTACAAATTAATTTATTAATCAATTCGTGGTTATTTATATCATTTCTTATAATTTTATAAAAATCAGCATCATTTTCAATAAAGAAATCAACTAAATCAATTTCAGCGAGTGCAATTCCAATTTTTTTACCTGCGGCTTTAACTTCATTTATGCTCTGATGGTAAAACTCTTTTGACAATTTTAAATCTGAGTTATTCGCTTCTTTATAGAAATTATTCTCTCTTACTTGAAAAGTTATTCCTTCAACTGAAGAAATGCACAATTCATTTAAATATTCACGTGCATACACTTCAGAGCCCAAATGGTTCAAACCTATCTCACAGAAAATTATCATACGTCTTTTACTAATATATCATAGAGCTCCCTTATAACTCCTTCACCACCAGCAGCATTAAAAGTGTACTTAGAAATTCTTTTAATACTTTCGTGTGCATCTGATGGTGAGACCGGACAACCTATTAATTTCATTGCTTTAAGATCATTGATGTCGTTTCCGATATAGATAACATTATGGGGTGAAATATTGTTTCTGCTGATGTATTGTTTTAAAGCATTATGTTTATCTCCAACACCTGAGATGCATTCAATGTTTAATTTTTCAGCTCTTTTTCGAACCACACTGTTTGTTTCCGTACTTAAAATGATTTGCTTCATGCCATCCTCTTTTAATAAAGAAATTGCTAAGCCATCTGATCTATTAACTTCTACGCTCTCTTGTCCATTTTCGTTAATCAAGGCTTTGTTATTTGTCATAACACCATCAAAATCATAAACAATTAAATCTGGCCTCTTTAATGGGAAACAAATATTATTTATATTCATTCTTTTTTTATAAACACTTTCTGCATGTTCAAAGTCCTCTGCCGTATCAATATCTATTTCCTGCCAAGCAGCCATCTCATAAATATCAATTTTACCTCCCAAACGATTTTCATTATTAATTAAAATGCTAGGTTTCATTATATATATAGAGCCATTCTCTTTATATTGATTAAAGTCTTGGCTTCTGGGGCGATTTAAATACTCATAATTGACTGGTTCATATGAGTAAGGAGCTTTTTTCCATATAAATGAATGAGTTTTTATTACTGATAATAAACTATCTGCGCCTGAATCTAAGATTTGATTTATTGCATTATCTATATCTTTTTCGGTTCTAAAAGGAGAGGTTACTTGCAGAAAAACAATATAATCAAATTTTTTTCCAATTTTCTCATAAGCATGCTTCACTGCAGCATCGGGCATAATAATGTCATTTGCGAGCTTTTTTGGCCTTTTTATTGTTTTTGAGCCATATTTAGTAGCGATATCTAAAATATTAGAATCATCAGAAGTTACATAGACCTCATCAACTAACTGTGAATTTAGTGCGCTTTGAATGGTCCACGCTAATAAAGGTTTACCGATTAAATCTTTAAGATTTTTATTTTTTATTCTTTTTGATCCTCCTCTGGCTGGTATAATAGCTACAATTTTCATAATAGTGAAATATTTATTTTCTTAACTTTTCTCGTATTGGTAATTCACTTGAAGTTATCGTTTTCTCTGCCGAGCCAAGAATAATATTGACATCGTTTAATCGTTTCTTTAACATATCCATGGCCATTACTTCTAATGAAGCTTTCTGATCGGTTCCCCACATATTATGTGATAAAGTAATATGGCGCTCTATTACAGAAGCTCCAAGTGAAGCTGCAATAATCGTCGGAGTTAAGTTCTGTTCATGACCAGAGTAACCAATAATACAATCGTATCTCTTTTTTAGAAATGGAATTAGGTTTAAATTAATTTCTTCGGGTGGAGTTGGATAACTTGAGTTTGTGTGCATAATAATTGGTTTATTATTTCCTTTTAACAGAATATTAACAGCTGTATCTATTTCTTCCAGTGTTGACATTCCTGTGGAGATAATTACTTTCTGATTAGACATCGACAACTCTTTCAAAAGCGTTAAATCTGTTATCATTGCTGAAGGAATTTTAATAAAAGGGACATTGTAAGTCAATATAAATTCAAGGCTTGGAATATCCCAAACTGAAGCAGTCCAGTCTATTGGCTTCTGTTTACAATATTGGTCAATATAATCATACTCCTCTTTCTCAAATTCAATTTTATGTTTGTAGTTTATGTAAGTCATCTTACCCCAGGGGGTGTCTCTCATAATATTTTTTTGTTTATCCGGGACGCAAATATCTGGCGTTCGCTTTTGGAATTTTGCACAATTCCAGCCACAAGCGTTTACAGCATCTATAAGTTTTTTAGCTATTTGTAAGTCTCCATTGTGATTTATTCCTATTTCACCTATTAAATAAATCTCTTTTTGATTATTAAATTGATTTTCCATATCTGTAAAATTGTTAAAATTAAGTAACGTCAAAAAGTTTTCCTAACACAAAAATATTTTCCTAACTAATTTAATGTTTTTTTATACCAACGATATATTTTCTCTATCCCTTCTTCTAAATCAATTTGATGTTTCCATCCCAATTTATGCAATTTTGAAGGATCAGTCAATTTGCGCATTGTACCATCAGGTTTTTCTGTATTGAAAGTCAATTCACCTTTAAAACCAATTTTTTGTGAAATCAGATTAGCAAGGTTATTGATACTAATTTCTTTTCCAGTACCAATATTGATGTGGGTGTTTCGTATATCATGCTGGTTACCTAGAATATCAGCAAAGCTTATATTTTCTAATAAGAAAACGCAAGCATCAGCCATATCTTCGGACCAGAGGAACTCGCGGAGGGGCTTGCCGGAGCCCCAGATTTCGACTTGGACGATAGAACGATCTGACTTAATACCATATTTTGTCAAGATGTTCAATAATTCTTCCTTAGATGCTGTTCCATTGATGTTTTCTATCGGTCTTGCGTTCAGGTCGGTTCGGATGGCTTTCAGGTTTTTTTCTTCTAGGTATTTACCGAGATGGATTTTACGGATGAGAGCCGGTAGAACGTGGGATTTTTCGAGGTCGAAATTGTCGTTAGGGCCATAAAGATTGGTAGGCATTACGGACAGAAAATTAGTGCCAAATTGAATGTTATAGCTTTCGCACATTTTGATGCCGGTAATCTTCGCAATGGCATATGGTTCGTTAGTGTATTCCAAAGGGCTGGTCAATAAATATTCCTCTTTCATCGGTTGAGGCGATTCTTTGGGATAAATACAGGTGCTTCCTAAAAATAGTAATTTCTTCACTCCACTCAAATATGATTGATGAATGATATTATTCTGAATCATCAAGTTATCATATATGAATTCAGCACGATAAGTATTATTTGCTACAATTCCACCAACCTTGGCCGCTGCTAAAAACACATATTCTGGTTTTGCCCAATCGTAGAAGCTTTTTACTGCTAATGGGTTGCGGAGATCGAGCTCTCTGAAGTTTTTGCCAATGATATTTTTATAGCCTTTTTGTTGCAAGTTTTTAACAATGGCAGAGCCTACGAGGCCGTTGTGGCCAGCAACGTATATTTTACTCTCTTTTTCCATTATTTTGATATTGAATTTTTAAAATCATGCTCTCTTTTCACAAAACTCATGTCATGTTTCATCATAACCTTTACAAGCTCATTAAAAGAAGTATTTCTTGGATTCCATCCCAATAGTTTTTTTGCTTTACTTGGATTACCACATAATTGATCGACCTCAGCCGGTCTGAAATATTTCGGATCGACTTCAACGATGACATTACCTGTGACTTTGTTGATTCCTTTTTCAAGTAGTCCTTTCCCCTGCCATATTATGTCGATCTTAGCTTCTTTGAAGGCCAATTCGATGAATTCACGCACGCTGTGCATTTCGCCAGTAGCTATGACAAAGTCTTCCGGAGTGTGGTGTTGTAGCATAAGCCACATGCATTCCACATAGTCTTTAGCGTATCCCCAGTCGCGGAGGGCATTTAGGTTGCCCATATAGAGCTTTTTTTGGAAGCCATGCGCGATACGACTTGCGGCTAGCGTTATTTTGCGGGTTACAAATGTTTCGCCACGGCGCTCACTTTCGTGGTTGAATAGGATGCCGTTTACAGCGAACATGCCATAGGATTCACGGTAATTTTTTGTAATCCAGAAGCCGTATTGCTTAGCGACGCCATAAGGTGAGCGTGGATAAAACGGAGTGGTTTCTTTTTGGGGGACTTCCTGCACCTTTCCATATAGCTCGGAAGTTGATGCCTGATAAATACGACAGGTTTTTTCCATACCTAAAATACGTACGGCCTCTAAAATTCTTAACGTACCAACTGCATCAGATTCGGCAGTGTATTCAGGCACCTCAAAAGACACCTTTACATGACTTTGAGCAGCAAGGTTGTATATTTCATCAGGTTTCACTGCCTGAATTATACGGACAAGAGAGCTGCTATCGGTCATATCACCATAATGCAGTTCAATGCTGCGTTTTTGTTGTATGTCTTTGATCCATTCATCAAAATATAAATGTTCAATGCGAGAAGTATTGAAGTAGGATGCACGGCGAAGAATACCATGCACTTCGTAGCCTTTTTCCAGAAGGAATTCAGCTAAATAAGATCCATCTTGTCCTGTGATGCCAGTTATGAGCGCTTTTTTCATTATGTTTAATAGATATGATTATTCAAAAATTAAAGATTCAAAGATCGAGTTAACCTTTTGCCATACAAGCCTGCCTTCTTGCAGTTTAGACAGTCGGCCAAGTTTATCTGCTGAAGGCAATAAAAGAGCAGAAATGCTCTCGCCTTCTAAGTCCCATTGCGTTTTACTTATGGAACTGTTATTGAAGGCAATAAGACAGTATTCCGTTTTATAGGAAAAACTGTTTTGACGGTAAGTTATTCAGACTTCACGCCAGGTTTATCTTTTGGTGACTTTTCAGTCAATAGTATATCATTTTGCCAGATCAGCAGCAGGTTTTGCTGATTAAGTCTGGGGTATTGTTGTTTGAACTCTTCGGGGCTGAGCACCAGGTAGCCGATGTCGCGGCTCACTAGTTTCTGTGCTTTTGCCACCAGTGTGTCCAGGTAATCGATATCGATGTTTTCGCCCATGATGAGCAGGTTGAGCTTGTTGCTGTCGATGCCTTGTGCCAGTTCGCCCATGAGGTAAACCTCGTAAGGGTTTCCAAGGTGCAGTATAACACTTTGGATGATATCTTCGATGCCGATGTATTTACGGACGATAGATTGTATATCGGGGAATAGCGGGTGACGGGCATTGGCGCGGAAGACCTTACGCGGGCCTTCGAACTGTGATTCGAGCAGCCGGGCTTCTTCCAGCTTATTCAGCTCCAGGCGGATGGAGTTAGTACTTTCATTGAATTCGACAGCAAGGCCACGCAGGAAACCAGTATTGGATGTGTTGAGGAAGAACTTCAACAGCATTTTGAGCTTTGTTTTAGAAGTAATCAGTGCTTCTAACATGTATTTTGAAATTTGGTTGCTCTGCGGCTGTGCTTATGAATATATGGTTGTGTATTGGAGTAGCAAAATTACTCATGGTTTTGAGAATAGCAAATTTTTATTGGTTAATTTTTTATTAAGGGGTTTATGGTAGAAAGAGCCAAGTAAAAAGTAAGAAGAGCCTGTTTTAAGAGCCAAGACAGAAGTAAAAAGAGCCAAGTAGGATCATTTGAAGATTAGAAACTGTTGAGATGTTGAGAAAGTTGATTTGTTGAGTCGGAATGTTAGCTTGTTAATTTGTTCAGCTGTTTATTTGTTTGAAGCTGGTAAAACATTAAACACCCGAACATTAAACATTAAACACCTCAAACAAAAGGATGATAGTCTCCTGTTTTCCCAATCGGTTTTGTTGTTTGATTGTTTAGGTGTTTAAATGTTAAATTGTTTATTGAAGGTCTAACACTAAACATAAAACATTAAACATCTCACACAAAAGGATGATACTCCCCTGTTTTCCCAATCGGTTTTTTGTTCCTGATCGAGTGCACAATGTATACACTAGGCCGCGCATCTGCCAATCCGTAGCCTTTGCCCTCGAGGATGTTTTGGTAGCTTACGGTATGCAGGTCGGTGAAGCCGCCTGAGAATTCTATTTCTTCGTTATTCACGGTAATGCTTCTGTAAGTTGTTTGTTGTTTAGTGTTTGATGTTTGATGTTGGGTGTTTACTTTTGTCAGGTCGCTTCTGTCGATACTTAGGTACCAGCGGACACGAGCGTTTTCCAATTGAAGGAATCCGGCAGCGCGGTCTGTTTCGCTGAGGTGGACAACGTTTTCTTTGGCCGGGCCGAAGATCCAGGTGAGCATATCGAAGAAGTGTACACCGATGTTGGTGGCTACGCCGCCGCTTTTTTCGATGTTGCCTTTCCAGGAACGGTGGTACCAGGCGCCGCGGGAAGTTATATACGTAAGATCTATATCGTAAGAGTTGTTGCCCTTCGACTCCGATCTGGGTGAAATTTGTTGATTTGTTGATTTGTTGATTTGTTGAGCGGCTAGTTCTTTGCTTACTTTCTCCTTCAGGGCGATGATGGCGGGGTGGTGGCGGAGCTGGAGGATGGTGTAGATGTTTTGGCCGGATTCTTTTTCGATTTCCATGAGGGCGTCCACATTCCAGGGGTTGAGGACGATGGGCTTTTCGCAGATGGCATGGGCGCCGTTGCGCAGAGCCATTCGGATGTGGGCGTCGTGGAGGTAGTTGGGGCTGCAGATGCTTACATAGTCGATATGCCCGTTGCCGCTGCGGCGCATCTTGTCGAGGTGGCGGTCGAAGCGTTCGGGTTCGGTAAAGAAAGCAGCATCAGGGAAGTAGCTGTCCATGATGCCTACGCTGTCGAAAGGGTCGAGGGCAGCGAGCAGGGTGTTACCGGTTTCTTTGATGGCTTTGAGGTGGCGCGGGGCGATGTAGCCGGCAGCGCCTATGAGGGCGAAGTTTTTCATGTATGATGTTTAGTGTTTATTTGTTTAGTGTTTGGTTGTTTATCTGTTTGGTTGTTTAGTGTTTGATGTTTGGTTGTTTGATGTTTAGTTGTTTACTGTTTAAGTGTTTAATTGTTATATGTTTGGGGTTGATGTTAAACACTAAACACTACACAATAAACAATTAAACCTTCTTGTATTTTGTGCCTTTGTGTTCACTGCTTTTAAGGTATTTGATAAGTCCTTGTGTTTTGTTTCTGATACTGGATGTACGTGACAAGATATCGTCTAATTCTTCCTGATTTATAAAGCTGGCATCGAATGCGCGGTATGCTTGAGACCTGCATTCTCCATTTGAGGCTTTGGCGATGTAGAGAAATTGTATAAACTCTTTGTGTCCATCTCGCTCAAAACCTTCGGCAAGCCTGTGAAATCCCTATGAATACTCATTTTGTTGGTTCATGAGATAAATAAGATTTGAGTCTGTTTTTAAGAAACATTTTACCATAGTGGGTTTTAAAATACTTTTCTCTTTTTAGAGCGTCTTGTTGCGATAAACAAGCTTCAAAATAAATTAATCTTAATGGTCTTCTATCTTTGGTGGATTCAACTTGTCCTTTACAATGCTGCTCAAATCTTAAATTCAAATCTTTTGTATAACCTGCATATTTGTTACCATCTTTTTCACTTTTCAAAACATATGTGTAGAAAAAATCTTTCATAAGAATTGAATTTATTTCACAGGCCAAGCATTATCCATGATAGAACCTGACGAAGACGTTATTTGAGACACAAACCGATAATCTTTAGAGAATTTTTCATTACGGGTCAAAGATCTAATGACTTTTGCTAATTCTCTTGCTTCTTTCCATATATCTAAATCTTCAAATGCGGATAGAGTCATGTAGCTTTTATAGTTAATTGTTTATTTAACAGAATATGAGTTAATAGATCTTATTTATCAAACAACTAAACAATTAAACTTAAAACAATCAAACAGCTTCCGTTCAATTTTACTTTTCACTTGGCTCTTTACAGCCTTGCGTCTACAACTTCTTTCGGCAAAATCCCCTTCACATCGTAGATGATTGTTCCGTTTTCTTTGTGTGCGGACATGTCTATCTTTTGAAATTCTTTGTGTGCAACCGCTAAAATTATAGTGCCGTATCCGTTTTGGCTTGGGTAGTCAGTCAAAATATCCAATCCATACTCGTGCTTCACCTCTTTCGGATCTGCCCAAGGATCATAAATGTCGACTTCCATTCCGTAGGTGAGGAGTTCGTGGTAGATGTCGGTGGCACGGGTATTGCGGATGTCGGGGCAATTTTCTTTGAAAGTGATGCCGAGCATGAGGGCTTTGGCACCGCGGACGGGTTTGCCGGCTTTGAGCAAGAGTTTTACTACTTCGCCTGCTACGTAGGCGCCCATGCCGTCGTTGAGGCGGCGACCGGCGAGGATGATCTCGGGGTGGTAGCCCACTTCCTGTGCTTTCTGTGCCAGGTAGTAAGGGTCAACACCGATGCAATGACCGCCCACGAGGCCTGGTCGGAAGGGCAGGAAGTTCCATTTGGTGCCTGCTGCTTCGAGCACTTCGAGGGTGTCGATACCTAATCGGTGGAAGATCTTGCTGAGTTCGTTTACGAAGGCGATGTTGATGTCGCGCTGTGAGTTTTCGATCACCTTGGCAGCTTCGGCTACTTTGATGCTGGGAGCCAGGTGCGTGCCGGCAGTGATGATTTCTTTGTATAAGGCATCTACTTCTTGTCCGATTTCAGGTGTGCTGCCGCTGGTCACCTTTTTAATGGTGGTAAGGGTGTGTACCTTGTCGCCCGGGTTTATTCGTTCGGGGCTGTAGCCCACGAAGAAATGTTCGTTCATCTTCTTGCCGGAAGTGCTTTCGAGCACAGGCACGCAGTCTTCTTCGGTAGCTCCGGGATAGACGGTGCTTTCATAGATCACGATGTCGCCATCCTTGAACACCTTGCCAACCGTTTCGGAAGCCTTTAATAAAGGAGTAAGGTCTGGGCGGTTGTTTTTATCGGTGGGGGTGGGGACGGCGATGATGTAAATTTGGCAGTCCTGGATGTGGGAGAGGGAGTTGGTTATGAAGAGGCCTTTGTCAGGGACGGAGTGACTGGGTGACGGAGTGACAGAGTGACTGGGTGAAGACGTGAGGAGGACGGATTGCAGGTCTTCGTCGCTTACTTCGAGGGTGGGGTCGTGGCCTTCGTTGAGTTCTTTGATGCGTTCGGGTTTGATGTCGAAGCCGACTACGGGGCGTTTTTTGGCAAACTCCACTGCGAGGGGGAGACCAACGTAGCCGAGGCCGATGATGGCGATTTTTTTCATGAGGGAGGTTTGAAGATTAAAGGATTCAATAATTCAAAGATTCAAGTCGGAAAGTCAAAGGTCGAATGTCAGTTAGTTATTTAGTGGGATTGGAGGTGATCGAGCGGAGTCGAGAGCACTGGGTTAGGATTCAAAGACCTGTCTCCCTTTGGTCGCCAGGCAGGTTCAAAGATTCCGAATTCAAGATTATGTGGTTTATTTCGTTTATTGGTTTTTGTAGCCATTTGCGTTGGGGCTCCCCCACGAGTGGGGGTTGGGGGGCAAATAGGGCGGGATTCAAGAGATTCAAAATTTAAGTCTGAAGGTCGAAGGTCAAAGTGTTATTTAGTATGTTTGGAGGTGATCGAGCGGAGCCGAGAGCACCGGGGGTTTATGGTAGAAAGAGCCAAGGCAAAAGTAAAAAGAGCCAAGTTTGAAGGGCTTGTTAAAAGAGCCAAGTGGGTGTTACGTTTAATTAAGTTTATTAATAATGCTTGCTAGTATTTTTTTGATCTCGTTACTTTCCTGGATTAAGGAATTGAGTTCATCATCATTTTGTTCCTGAATGGATTTTAAAACTCTAAGCCAGTAGTTGGATTCACGGGCTTCTTTTAGTGATAGCCTTACTTTATTTTTGAAGTCGGCTTTAGAAGATCCAGCTTGGGCTTCTTCATAATTTGCACCAACTGATGTTGAAGATTTGCCTAGCTGATATTTTATAATTGAATATTCTGAAGTATTAGGAAAAGTTCTCAAGTGTTTTAAACAGCGTACGCCAAAGTTGAAAGTTCTGTCTAATAAATCATTCTCTTTCATGGTTTGGAATACTTTGAGTCTTTTTACTTGGCTCTTTTTACTTTTTACTTGGCTCTTTTATCTTATCAACCTCTTCATTCTGCCAGATCAGCAGCAGGTTTTGCTGATTAAGTCTGGGGTATTGTTGTTTGAACTCTTCGGGGCTGAGGACGAGGTAGCCGATATCGCGGCTTACTAGTTTCTGTGCTTTGGCCACCAGTGTGTCCAGGTAATCGATATCCATGTTTTCGCCCATGATCAGCAGGTTAAGCTTGTCGCTGTCGATGCCTTGTGCCAGTTCGCCCATGAGGTATACCTGTTGGGGGTTGCCGAGGTGCAGTATAACGCTTTGTATGATATCTTCGATGCCGATGTATTTACGGACGATGGATTGGATATCGGGGAACAGCGGGTGACGGGCGTTAGCGCGGAAGACCTTACGCGGGCCTTCGAACTGTGATTCGAGGAGCCGTGCTTCTTCCAGTTTATTCAGCTCCAGGCGAATGGCGTTGGTGCTTTCGTTGAATTCGACAGCAAGGCCACGGAGGAAACCGGTGTTGGAACTGTTGAGGAAGAACTTCAACAGCATTTTGAGTTTTGTTTTAGAAGTGATGAGGGCTTCTAGCATTTGAAGATTCAGGATTTAAGATTCAAAGACCTGTCTCCCGCTGGTCGCCAGGCAGGTTCAAGATTCAAGATTCCGGATTCAAGATTCCGGATTCAAGATCCGGAATTTAGAATGATTCAAAGTAGCAATGTTTTTTTGTGGGATTTAATCTTGAATTGAGAATTTGGAATTTTGAATTCATTTATATTTCGAGCCTTTATAGTCTGAGTTTTTAAGGTATTTAATGAGTCCAGCTATTTCAGAGGAGATTTCTGTGGTTTTTTCTTTGAGTTTTTCGAGTGTTTCCTGGGTGATGTAGTTGCAGTCGAGTGCTCTGTAGCTTTGTGAACGGGTTTCGCCGCAGGAGCCTTTGGCGATGTATAGGAACTGAGCGAATTCTTTGTTGCCGCTTCTTTCGAAGCCTTCTGAGATGTTGTCCATCACTGATCCTGAGGATGCACGTATTTGATCACGGAATCTAAAGTCTTTACTGAAAGGTTCCTCAGAAGTTATTTCGAAGATGTATTTGGCTAAGTCGCGGGCTTTTTGCCAGATTGGGAGGTCTTCGAAGGAGGTGTATTTCATGATTCAAGATTCAAGATTCCGGATTCAAGATTCAATTTCGTAGAATAGTTTGTTTGCGTGTTGAAAACTAAGGTGATCGAGCGGAGTCGAGAGCACTGGGTTAGGATTCAAAGGCCTGTCTCCCGATGGTCGCCAGGCAGGTTCAAGATTCAAGATTTCGGATTTAAGATTCTGGAATTTAGAATGATTCAAAGTAGCAATGTTTTTTGTGGGATTAAATCTTGAAACTAGAATTTTGAATTCAAGGATTCGAGATTCCGAATTCGTTGGGGTGTCCAATGGATTTTCAAATCTTTGAATGTGGCTTCGGTCGTGTACGCCTACCTCCTTGCAGTCCTGTCTGCCGGCCAGGCAGGCGGTAGGCAGGCTCTCGCCTTCTAAGTCACATGCTGTTTTGGCTAAGTAACTGTTGAAGGGGTAGTTATGTTTTTTATCAAGTGGTGGGGTGTGGCAGCTAGTGGTTGTGGGATGGTATATAGTACGTGTTGACTTAGTCAAAGACTAGGCCGGACGCGATGCAGTAGTAAGTTTTAGTTTATTTGATGAATGTTGATTACAAGTGGTCATATTGTTGGTTGAGCAATTGGTTTGTAATTGGAGTAGCAAAATTACTCATGGTTTTGAGAATAGCAAATTTTTTTGTGGTTATTTTTTTGTTAAGGGGGAGATTCGAAGATTCAAAGACCTGTCTCCCNNTGGTCGCCAGGCAGGTTCAAAGATTCCGAATTCAAGATTTGACAATTTGAGGATTTGACAATTTGAGATTTAAGACCTACCTCCTTGATGTCGGTAGGCAGGTTCAAGATTCAAAATTCAAGATTGTGTAGAATATTTCGTTTAATGGTTTTTGTAGCCATTTGCGTTGGGGCTCCCCCAATTTTGGGGGTCGGGGGGCAAATAGGGGGGGGGATTTAAGAGATTCAAGTCGAAGGTCAGAAAGTCTTAAAGTCTTAAAGTCAGAAGGTCAAATGCTAGGTTGTTATTTAGTTTGGAGGTGATCGAGCGGAGTCGAGAGCACCGGGGAATTAAGGATTTGAAGATTTGAAAATTTGAGATTCAAGATTCAAGGATTCAAAATTTGAGTATATAAAAGATTTACGGGTAAATTTTGTTTGCTATTTATTTTCCCAGTGAGGCGAGTGAAATCACATTTATGCCATCTGGGCGGCGATGGCTCATTCCGGTACCGGTGATGATATTTAAAGATTGGGGTAAATTTGTTTTGGTGACATCGATGGATGAGGCAAACTTTTTGAGGTTTTTAGCTGCCTGTTCGATAAAGCCTGCGCCGAGTTTTATTTCGAAAGCGGCATAGTTGCCATTACGTTTTTGCACGATAGCGTCAATTTCCAGTCCGTAGGAATCGTTGTAATGAAATACGCTTGCGTCATTTGCTTTGGCATAAACATTTAATTCGTGAGTAGCCAAAGATTCGAATAAAAACCCGGTGTATTTCAGGTCTTTAGATAATGACTCTTCATCCAACCCTAATGCTGCAGCGGCCAAAGAAGTGTCGCACAGGTGACGTTTGGGTGATCTTCTGAGGGATGCTGATGAGCGGATATGTGGATTAAAAGCGGGTTGTTCGTATAAAATCATTAAGCGCGATAAGGCATCAAGGTATGCTGTAATAGTATTTCTTGACACCTCATTGTTGTCAAAAGTTTTTACATCTCTCTCCAGCGTTTTGTTATCAACGAGCGTTGCCGTGTTTCTGGCAATTGAACGCAATAAACTACGTACTTTAAACGGGTCACGTTTAACACCTGAGATCCGGCTCATATCCACTTCACAAAGCAAATCCACATAACCGGCATTAATTTTTATTGCATTTTTTTTGTTTTCGTTAATTAGAGCCGGCCATCCACCTATGAGTAATTTTTCAATAATAAAATCAAGAGAAACACCAGGTTCGTAAAAATTGGGAAGCTGTTTTTCCAGCAAATCAGACATTTTAACTAAACCAGAAGAAAATCCCAGTTCCTGCCATGACAAGGTATCCATTTGTACAATGGTAAAACGACCTGCACCACTATGAAGTTTGGCATCATCACTTGGGTTGGCCGAACCAGTGAGAATAAATTGTCCTTTAGCTTTTCGGTTGTCCACTTCATGCCTGACATAATTCCATATTTCGGGATAAATCTGCCATTCGTCAATTAATCTTGGTGTATCGCCTGCTAACAAAAGCTGTGGATTTGTTGCCATTATGATTGGAACCTGCTGGTCTCTGTCCATTTCCAAGATGCTTTTGGCAAATTGATTTGCTGTAGCTGTCTTTCCGCATGCTTTTGGTCCTTTAATTAGTACTGCACCAGAGGCGGATAATTTCTCTTTTAAATCGTCTTCGATTATTCTGTTTATATACTTCATAATTAGCAGTATAGTATGATTACAAAGATATAAGTATTTTTCTATTGTGCAAAATAAAGCAATTAGATTGTGCAAAATTCAGAAATATTATTGTGCAGTATTGTGATATTTTTTTGATTTATGGGTTTATGGGTTGAAGGGTTGGATGTTTTAGTTGGTTTGGAGGTGATCGAGCGGAGTCGAGAGCACCGGATTAGGATTCAAAGATTTAAGATTCGAAGATTCAAGATTCAAGATTTCGGATTCAAAATTCGATATTGTGTAGTATATTTCGATTATTGGTTTAAGTAGTAATGTGCGTTGGGGCTCCCCCACGAGTGGGGGGCTCGGGGGCAAATAGGGGGGGTATGAGATTCCGGATTCAAGATCTGTCTTCCGCTGGTCGCCAGATGAATTTGAAGATCTTTCTCCCGCTGGTCGCCAGGCAGGCCTGTCTCCCGCTGGTCGCCAGGCAGGTTCAAAGATTCCGAATTCAAGATTTGACAATTTGAAGATTTGACAATTTGAAGATTTAAGATTCAAGATTCCGGATTCAAGATTATGTGGTTTATTTTGTTTATTGGTTTTAGTAGCCATTTGCGC
>NPID01001487.1_pt1 | contig 48969 bp, 41 predicted proteins | sample 8637491 | NCBI WGS metagenome assembly NPID01 (sample SAMN07420843, study PRJNA396082) | bioreactor metagenome | isolation source: sample BA6 brine-fed electro-methanogenic bioreactor BA | place: Japan: Kochi | collected 2016-06-14 | reverse complement strand
GCGTAGGCGGCAACTGTTCCGGCGAAGGGCTCCCGTGCTTCGGAAAAGAGTGCCAGAAGCAGAAGGGAAAAGGCTGTAAGAAAAGCTGCCGGAAGCCATTGCTTCAGTCTGGATTTATTTCCGTTCAATACAGTACCCCCATGAGAAAGGCGATGGCCAGAGCCGCGATGAAGCTGAAGCCGTTCCGCATAAGGGCGAAGCGTCTTCCCATTTCCTTTATTTCCAGGGGCAGAGTGACCATGCCGATCATGGTAAGGGTGGTGATAAATGCGGCCACCACGGTAACCGAGGCTCCCTTTTCAAGGAGCGAACCCGCCAGGGGAAAGGCCAGAAGGGCGGGTATGTGCAGGAAGGAACCGACCAGGGCCGTCACCAGGGTTCCCGGGGGACCGGACCGGCTTCCGAGAAAGCTCTCGAGGCTCTCTTCAGGCACAAATCCAAAGAGGAGGCCGATAAGCAGGATGATGATAATCAGCATCGGAAGGATGGATATGAACATCTTTCCCGCCATTCTCAATGCCTCCGCCGCCCGCTTCCGGTCACGGACGAGAGCGGCTGTCAGCGCCGCCAGGGCAAGGCCGTTTACCGCCAGAACGCTTATGTTCATGCTGGCCTCGGCGTTTTTACCACGAGAACCCGGAAGGGTCCCGTTCCGGTATTGTGCAGACCGTGAGGAATGTCACGGGGACTATCCACAAGGGTATCTCTGCTGACCAGCCTGCGTTCATCTCCCACCTCGATTTCTCCCGTTCCCTCAAGAACGTAGAAGAATACCTCCGTCGCGGTGCTGTGCACCGGCAGCGACTTTCCCGGGGCGATTTCCAGATGAACCACATCCACTTCCTCTTTGGAAAGCATTTTGGTTCCCACAACCTTGTCCTTGTTATATGCCTCTTTTCCTTCTTCAGGGCTTACAATATTCATTTTTCTCTCCTTATATACTGTTTGTCCGCTTGTTCCATCATAGCGGACCGGGCAGAAACCCGCCGTACCATCTGATACGGCGGAGATACTTCGGCTTTTCAGAAGTACCAGCGAAGAGAAACATAGGCCAGGGAGTTGTCGGCGTACTTGCCGAAAGTTCCTTCCCCGTCTCCGAGAAACAGTTCAGCTCCCGTTTCCAGTTCCACACCGTCTTCCATGCTCCAGGTGACCGATGGACGCAGGAGGGCGTCCGAGGGGTCGATGCCGAAGTATCCGAAAAATTCAAGCGTAAGGGTGTCCGAAAGAAAGCTGTCCCGCATCCTGAAGGTCACGGTCTGCGTGTACTCTTCCGCCATGAGGGACTCGTCCCAGTCATGTATGTACTGAACAATGTACTGGGAAGAAAAGTCGATCCCCGCCATGGACCAGTCCAGACCGCCCAGAGCGTGGAGCTGGTGGTGATCCGAGGTACCAAGGGTGGGTGGCGGCCCCGCTGCCTCTACCCTGGTGAAGGCCCTGTTCAGGTAGACCGCCGCCTCACTCCGCAGCACAAGAGGACCGAGGGTGGTGCTGAAACTTCCGCCCGCAACCGTCAGCCGTTCGTATACTGCATCGGGTGTCGGCGCAGGGCCGGTCAGAACCGGAAAGTCGTCCCGGGCGTAGCCTGCCATCACCTCCGCATTGAGAGCCGATCCGAAGTAGCTGATCTTTCCGAATATCTCGCTGTTCTCCAGCCCGGCATCGGGGAGCTGCGCTCCGCTCATAACAGACATGGCGTCTGTGTGCCAGATGGAGTCATTTTCCGGCTGGCTGGCGGGAACAAAGCGGGGGAGCCAGACCGCCTCGAAGGTGAAGGGACCGGCGTAGTAGTCCGCCTTGACCGCGGGTACCCCCATCCTTACCTCACGGAAATCGGCCAGAATAAAAGAGCGCAGATCCTGGGGACTGACGATGTCCGTTATGAATGCCCCTTCCGCTTCTCCCCAGACCACCGCCTGCTTGCCCACCCGGATATCCAGAGAGGGGAGGAAGAGGTCGATATAGGCTTCGCGGACTCCCGCGTCAATTTCTCCGTCGGCGCCGACGTAGGCATAGGGGTTGATCATTATCTGCGTCTTATCACCCCAGCCCTGGAGGCTGAGGTCGATGGTCTGCTCGGCCACGGGCGTATCCGCTTCGCTGAAACGGCTGCCGGTGTAGCTTCTGAGCATACCGGTCAGTTCGACATCTCCGGCATACAGGAATGCCGGAAGTGTGAGCGCGAGGGCCGCAATGACTGCTGTTGTGCGTTTCATATCTACCTCCTCGGGCCGATCTTCATCTGCCGCTCGGTGAAGAAATCGTCATCAAGTTCCACCGAAAAGCTGACATCGTTCATTTCGATTCTCGTTGAACTTTCCCTTTCGAGGTCTTTCATGGTCATGTCGGTTATTACCCAGTATCCGTCGATCTTTTCGAAAGTCCCGATGCCCAGCTCTTTGTATACCCTGGATTTGCCGTCGTAATACTCTCTCTTCATGCCGATCCACTTCTCTTTGCTTATCCAGCTGATTGTTTTGGTGTAGGCATCATCGGAACCAAGAGGAATGTTTTCCACTACGTAGCACTCTTCTCCGTTGACCGTTTCTTCACGAAGCAGGCGGTGCCGGTCCTCGGAGGGATGCCGTTCTCCCAGGTCGTCATAGGTAAAGTCGGAGCCCATGAAAGAGTCGTTCTTGCTGTCCGAGGCGATTCTCTTTACCCGTCTGAGTGCGGGAAGAAAAATCCACTGGTCGTCGTCGCGTCCGTCATCCCAGGACCAGGTCATAAAGCTTGTGTCCCGTACATCCGCCGGAGCGGTAAAGAACATCATCTTTTTTTCCACTTCTCCGGTATCGAGACTGTACTGAATGATGCTTCTCTCCCTGGTTGANNCCCCGGGAGTTGGTTATGGTCATCACCAGGCTGGCGCTCATTGCCTCTCCCGTCGGACGCTTGTACATGTTTTCCATTACCTCCTGTCCGCTTATCTGGGCGGAGAGGCTTCCTGCAGCGGCGGTAAAAGCCAGGAGCAGGGCGATTGCCGAGATTGTCTGTATCTTTTTCATGATCAGATCCTTCCCTTACGATCGAGGGCGACAATAACTATCAGCAGAAGGGTAAGGGTTCCTATGGCGCTGACAGCCATGTTCAGAGCTATCAATCCTCCAACCTGACGGTTGGGAGGAAAGACGCTTACCAGCATGACGGCGAATCCGCCCATTACTGCTACCGCGTTGTAGACAATTGCCTTGCCCGTGTGGCCGAGGGTTTCAAGGGTCGCTTCCCGCCATTCCATACCATTCCGGCGGATACTTCGGTAGTGCTCGATGAGGTGGATGGCGTAATCCGCACCTATGCCGATGGCGATGCTGGATATGATAGCGGTGGAGGAGCTCAGGGGGATTCCGAGGAGCCCCATGATCCCGAAGTTGACCATTGCGGTGATAGTTATGGGAATTGCGCCTGCAAGACCCAGCCACACGTTGCGGAAGAGCAGGGTCAGAAGGAGAGCAACAATCCCGAAGGAGAGCAGGAGGCTGAGTATCTGGCCTTCCAGAAGCAGGGTTGCGAAGACGAAAGACTTATAACCGCTTCCCGCATAGTTGATCGTTATTCCGTGATCCGCCATCTTTGCCTTGTACGGTTCGATGGTCTCTATGACCGTCTCCATGATTGCCGAGCTGTCGCTCTTGAGCTGAAGAGTCATATTTGCGAAACGGTAATCGTAATCCACAACAACGTTCAGGTTGTCGGGATCTCCGGACATCTCGTAGAGAAGAAGATACTGGGCCACCATATCGCTTGTCTCCGGAATTGCGTCATAGGCGGGGTCGTCTTCGTACATAACCCGATGCATGCGCCGTATGTAATCGGAGACCGAGAAGCTGTCGCCCACCATGGGATCCTGTTCCACCATCTTCTGGATTTCGTCCATCAGTTTCAGAACTTCAGGCTCTTTAAAGGTGTCGTATTCGGGGCTTTCGAAGATGATATTGAGGGTTGATGTACCGCCGAAGTTGTTGTTTACAAAGCTGTCGGTCTGAACAATCCTGCTGTCATCCTCAAAGTTTGCCAGAAAACTGGTATCGATCCATACCTGCGTGGTGCTCGCGATGGCCAGGAGGGAAATGAGGATCCCCGCAGTAATGACCATCCGGGGACGCTTGAGAAGCAGGTTTCCGAATTTCCCGGCGAAGCTGCCGTGACCGGCTTCGCTCTTTTCCGGGCTGATCTTTTTTCTGCGTATGGGACCGAAGAGGTAGATGGAAGCGGGAAAGAGCACAAGGGCCATGACCATCTCCATCAGAACACCGAGAGCTGTAAAGAGTCCGAAGTAGCGGACCGGGAGGACATCGCTGGTAAGGAGCGACATAAATCCGGCGGCGGTTGTAATGGATGTCATTATTACAGGACGGATCATCTCCCTGAGGGTCTCATGCACCAGTTCCTTACGCTTGATGTCGGGCTTCTTTTCTATCAGAGTGGAGATGGTGTTGTGCATGTGGATTCCGTCGGCAACACCGATAGCGATAAGCATGACGGGAATCATTGTACTGAGGGTGTAGACCGGAACCCTGAAGAGGGCCATGGCACCGAAGGCGGTAAGCGTACCGAATAGAACGATTATCAGGTTCAGAATGGTATGCCGCACGCTTTTCAGGAGAAAAAGCAGGATTATGGTCATAAGGATAATAACGAGAGGGGCCATCCTGGCCATGTCTTTGGGGCCGAGCCTGGTCAGTTCTCCCTCAACAATCGGGCGTCCGGCGATATGGATTGTTTCCGGGCCTTCCCATTCGGCGGCAAACTCCTGAAGGGCGTCGTAAAAGGAATTGTTGAATGCATCGTCCCCGATATCGGCAATAATCAGGGCCGATTTTTCATCGGCACTGACAATGCGTCCATGGATCATGTCATTTCCGCGTACGGCGTTCTGGAGGGTATCGATTTCTTTGCCCGTTTCCGGAGTGTCGGTATAGAAACTTTCGACGGTAAGTCCCCATTCATCGGAGGTAATGTTCTCCGCTGTGTAGAGGGAGGTGACATCGTCAAAATCTATCTCCTCAAAACGTTCGGCCAGCCCCTCCGAAATGAGTTTGATCTTTTCGAGGGTTCCGCTGTTGTAGATGGTATCCGGGTGTTCGACGGCAAAAAGGATGGCGTCGTTTATTCCGAATATTTCTTCCGCTTCGTCGCTGTAGACAAATGCGGGATGGGTGGACGGCATGTACGCGTCCAGATTTGTCTCAAGGACCGTGTATTTGCCCATGGCCAGTACAAATACAAAGCTCAGGGCAATAATTGAAGCCAGGACAAGAAAGGGCTTTCGGGCAAGGCGATCAAGAAAATCTTTCATATTTCCTCCTATTTGTGAACGTTCACTAACTATGTCTTTATCAGTCATCCTCAAACCTCTCTTTTTATGACCTTATGGGCGGCTGTATAAGCCGGACAATGGTATCCGTCAGGCTGTCCGCCAGGTCGCTCAGCCTGAAGGCACCATCGCTCAGATGCCATCGGCTTATGCTTATCCGGATACTTCCCATTATCACCACGGAAAGATCGACGGCTGCTATATCGCTCCTGCAGACACGGCGCTCCTGAAGTATTTCCAGAGAATCGGTCAGGACCGAAAGGTTTTCCTTCATTACCCGGAACATCATCGGCTTCAGAAGCGGTTCGGAGTGAAAAAGCTCCTCCGAGAAGATAAACGGGGCAAAACTTGGGTGGGCTTTCAGCTCGCTGAAAATCCCGTGTATGAATTCTCCGATAATTGCCTCCGACTTCCCGTCATTCCGGGCAAGTTTACGGAAATGGGGAACCATGGCCGCCTGGAGATCCTCCAGCATGGCTGTGAGCAGATCGAGCTTGTTTGAGAAATGGCGGTAAACTGCCGGCTCCGTCACCCCGACTGCTGCTGCAACATTTCTTATGGTGAAGCCGCTGAAGCCGTTCTCGGCAACCAGCTTCATTGCCGCATCCATAAACTCCCTCTGCCGTTCGGTTCTCATGCATCTCTCCTTTTGTTTCGAAGTTAACGATAACTAACTTACCGCTTGTATATTAAACTGTCAAGCGTATCCTCCACCTTTCATGAAATAATTGTATAATGTACATTATATCAGGCCCGAAAAGAGGAAGGAGAGTGCCGGAATGGCTGCATCAAAGGGGAAGAACAGAAAAAGCGGACTTCAGCTTCTGTTTATTCTGATGGTATCGATCGTACTCATACTTGTTGCCGGAAGGTTCAGACCGGAAGCCGGACCCGGCCGCAGAGGAGAGGTAAAGGATTTTACCGATTATCTGAACGCCCGGATCCCGGAACTGATGAAAGAATACGACATTCCCGGAGTTAATATTGCATTAGTCCGGGGAGGCATGATGGTCTGGAGCTCGGCTTACGGCTATGCCGATATCGGAGAGGGAAGGCCGATGACGGTTGAAACAAGATGCCGGGTCGAATCCATCTCCAAATCAGTTACCGCCTGGGGAGTCCTGAAACTGGCGGAGGAGGGGAAGATTGATCTGGATAAGCCCCTGGCTTCCTATCTGAAGAGCTGGAGTTTCCCTTCTTCCGATTATCCCGCAGAAGAAATAACCATCAGGCAGCTTCTCACCCAGACCTCGGGTATGCCCCTCGGTACCATAGGTGTCCTTTATGCACCCTGGACCGATAAACCGGCCCTGCGTGAGCAGCTTACCGCGGATGCTGTCATGAGACAGGANNCATTTTTCTATTCAAATACCGGCTATATCCTTCTGGAACTGCTGATCGAAGAGGTGAGCGGCCGCAGTTTTGCAGATTATATGGAGCGGGAAGTCCTTATGCCCCTCGGAATGTTTAGCTCAAGCTTTGAATGGAGCAGCAGCTGGAATCCTCCCGTCCCCAATGGATATGACGGAGATGGAAATCCGATACCGCCGTATGTCTATCCCGACAAGGCTGCCGGAGGGCTTTTCGCGACTGTCGGGGATGTCGCCGCTTTTGTAAGCGCCGGCATGTCCGTTTACACACCCCGGGGCGGGCAGGTCCTTTCACCGGAGAGCATCGAAGCGATGTATGCTGCACAGACGGAGCTGGACGGCTACTATTCCCTTGTCTTTGATGCCTACGGTTTCGGCCATTTTATCGAGTTTCTTCCGGACGGCCGCAAGGCGGTTTCCCATGGCGGACAGGGCTCCGGCTGGATGACCCACTTTCATTCCATTCCGGAAAGCGGTGACGGCATCGTCATTCTGACAAACAGCCAGAACAGCTGGCCCCTTTTTGCCCGGCTGCTTACGGACTGGGGCGGATGGCTTGGAGTCTCTTCCATCGGCATGGGACTTATTGTACGGGCAGGGAATATAATCCGGGCTGCTCTTGCTCTTGTGCTGGCCCTGAATCTATGGCAGATATACAGACTTGTAAAGAGACAGCGTTCCCGTGTTCCCGTTCCTCTGCGTGCCCTGCAGGTTATCATCTCCATCTCCCTTATTGCGGGTCTTGCAGGGGCTATGAGTATGGATTATCTCTTCGTAACTTCGGTCTTTCCGAAGATCTCCGGCCTGATCGGATTCGTCATGCTTTTTTCTGCCCTGGTTCTCCTGGCTTCTGCGCTGCTGCCCGGATCAGGCGCCTCCCCCGGAGATAAAGCAGGCAGGAAGTCAGGCAGACTTACGGAATGAGAGGTACAGCTGCCGGCCGGACTCTTTCCCTGGAGGACGCGGGGAAGCTTATTGTTTCAAAGTTTATGGAACGTGATGCCGGTGGCGTTTCCGGGGTGCTGGCACGGTGCGGCTACGTACAGATAGATTCCATCAATGTAGTTCAGCGGGCACATCACCATGTTCTGTGGAACAGAATCGACAATTACCATCCCGATGATCTTGCCAGGTCGGAATTACGGGGGGAGATCTTCGAATACTGGGCCCATGCCGCCGCATATCTGCCCATTGAGAGCTACAGGTTCTGCCTTCCGAGGATGAAGCGGATCCGGGAACAGGGACATGAGTGGTTTGCTGCCAATAAAAAGACAGTCAGATATGTACATGACCGGATACGTGACGAAGGTCCTCTCATGGCCAGGGATTTCAGGGATACCAGGGAAAAGAGCGGAACCTGGTGGGACTGGAAGCCTGCCAAGATCGCCCTGGAGCATCTTTTTCACGATGGTACCCTGCTTGTCAGAAGGAAGAAAAATTTCCAGAAAGTCTACGATCTCCGGGAACGTGTTCTCCCCTCCGCCATGGGTGCGATCATGCCGACGGAGCGGGAATTGGCGCGATATCTGATAGATCTGAGCCTGAAAAACCAGTTTCTGAGCAGACCGCAGTATCTCTCCGCAGCACACAGGGACGGGCAATCACTTGTACAGGAAGAGCTGGATAAGCTGCTTGAAGAAGGGTCCCTCATCCGGCTTGAAGTAGAGGATTCCGGAACCTGGTACTGCAGGCCGGATTTCGCCGAAACGACCTGCCCTGCGGCTGCGGAAAGAGGGGGACTGCAGGTTCGTATTCTTTCCCCCTTCGACAATCTTGTTATCCGGAGGTCCTGGCTGGAGGACTTGTTCGGATTCCGCTATCGTCTCGAGTGCTATCTCCCGCGTCAGAAACGCACCTTCGGCTATTTCTCACTTCCCGTTCTTGCCTCAGGCGGATTTGCGGGACAGGCGGACCTGAAGGCCGACAGGAAGCGAGGGGTGCTTATCGTCCGTGCCGCCCGTTTTTTTGCGGAGTACGGGCAGGATGAAGTGTTTTACGAAGCCTTCGACCGGGAACTGAAAAGATTTGCCGATTTCAACGGCTGTCCGGAAATTGAATATGAGTGATACGGATTCGGAGGTGTACCGTTTACAGAAATGGCTGAGGTCGATATCGAGAATGCCGCTGAAGAGCTTCAGTAGGCGCTTACTGTCTCCGCCGCCGTAATACCCACATCCTCAAGAACTTCCCTTTTGCGCCGCTTTTCGGTCCGCGCAAAATTCAGGTAGTCGGTTCGGGTAACGATCCCCGCAAGCCGGTCTTCCTGCACAATGGGGAGGTGGCCAATATTGTTCTCAAAAAGCAGCTCTTCAATCTCGCGCACCGTCATTTCCGGCGGAGCGGTTATAAGGGCTTTGCTCATGTATCCCTTGACCGGGGCATGCATCTGGTCGGCCCTCCTGCCCTTCATAATATCGCGGAGGGTGATAAATCCCGACAGTTCATCTTCGGCGTTGACCACGGGAACACCCGTGTGTCCGCTTTTTTCCATAAAAATTGAAGCTTCCAGCAGAGAGGAGGTCTCCGGAATTACATGCACGGGACTGCTCATAATCTCTCCGGCCGTAATGGCGGGGGCAAGCACCATTTCCAGGTGCTCGATAAGTTTCTGATACACCATCTGCCCGTCTTCGTGTTTAACCACCGCGGAGGCGGCTTTGGAATGACCTCCGCCTCCGAAGAGCGTCAATATTTCGTTGAGGTCGATGGTATTCTTCTGGTTCCTTGCGATGATAAGCGTCTTTTCCCGTTTCGGGAAATGAAAAAGGGCGAAGAAGAGATCCTGGTTTTCCACCTCGAAAACCTTCTCCACCACAGCTCCGAGCCCTTCGGTCTCGGCTTCAATTTCCCAGTAGCTGGTGATAAGCTGATGTCCGTGTACGGACCTGTAGGTAAGACGGTTGAGCAGTTCGTGGAAAAGAGTTACCTGGTAGCTTCCGGAAAGGGGTTTTAAAAAGCGCTTTACCATGGCAAGAGATGCTCCGCAGGCAAGGAGCCAGGATGCAACGGAGAAGTCAATCTCCTGAACATTTTCGTGAGTGAAGTTGCCGGTGTCGGCATAGATGCCCGCAAGGGCTATAGTGGCATCCTCGGCACCCACGAGTAAACCCTGCTCCATGATGGCTTTTCCTATCTGGCTGGTGTTCGCCCCGCAGGGAATATCGTGTACTATCGCCCCGGGGAAACCGCTCGTTTCGGCCGGGTGGTGATCGAAAATCTCCACTTCAAGATCATTGTTGCCTATAAACTCAAAGTATTCCTTTACGCGGCCGCGGACCCTCGTATCGACAATGACCAGGCGCTCAATATGTTCTCCCGCCAGATCTTTCGGATTGAGAAAATCGAGCTGATGACGGTACATGTTATACATTTTCCGGGCCACCGGGTGCAGCAGACGGCTGCGGACCGGCGAATGATCCGGAAAAAGATACTTTGCAAGGACTATCGAACCGATGCAGTCCAGATCCATGTTGCTGTGGCCGACTATAATCTTCATCGTGCCTCTAATGGTAGTTTAAAATCGGCGGGACGCAAGAACATGCAAATAAATAATTGCGCTTGCAGCCTGATGGGTGTACTATTTTAAATTGGTAGGACCAAAATGAATGATGCAAAGAAAAACAGCTGTGCGATTCTGATCGAAAGGGCGATTCTCGACGGCAAGTTCAAGCCGGGAGACAGGCTTCCCCCTGAACGGGAACTGGCTCTTCACTACGGCGTAAGCAGGTCGATTCTAAGAGAGGCCATGCGGCACCTTTCGGGACTCGGACTTCTCCGTACGGTACCTCAGAGCGGCACCTACGTAACCGATTACCGGCGGGAAGCCAGTATCGAGCTTCTTGTACATCTTATGGATAATACCGACAGTCTTGATCATGCGATGTATCGTGCGGTGAATGAGCTCCGGGAAATGCTGGAGACCGGCTGTGCCGAGCGGGCTGCAGCTTTAAGCTCTGCCGAAGGGGTAATGAAACTGCGCAAACTGCATGCTTCCATGGCTGTGGAGGGAATAAGTCCCGGTATTGTTGCGGAGAGGGATTTCAGTTTTCACGAGCAGGTTGTCGAAATGACCGGAAACATTGCTCTGAGGCTGCTCTTCAATGCATTCAGAAAGGTCTACATTTTTTATGCCTCCCGCTTCTATGAAGACCCGGAGCATCTTGTGCTTACCCTGAGGCAGCTCGAACGCTTTATTCTGATGATAGAAGAAGGAGACGGTCCCGGGGCAGCAGCGGTGTACCGGGAGGCCCTTGTCTATGGACGGGAGGAAGTTTCACGTCAACTTGAAAAGGAGGGATGGACGGAATGAGTCATAATCTTTCACCACGAATAAAGTGGCTGCGGGACTACTATTTCAGAGGTACCGGCAGGGCCTGGAATAATGAGCAGATCAGTTTTTCCACCGGAACGGAGTGGGATGTGCAGTACAATGAGCTCAACTACTATATTGTTCCCGAGACCTATCCTTTTTTTCAGACCTTCAGAAGTTCCTACCGTCAGACCGCCCGGCCTGTCGATCTCTGTGCCGATTTCTGGAACCTTTCTATTCCGGAAAGAAGGGCCTGGTTTAACCGGAAGGTTATGACCACATACATGCCCTGCGAAATACTCCCGGGAGATCTGATCGCCGGAGGCCGATTCAATATGCATACCTCTCTCTGTCTTTCCCGGAAGGAGCAGAGGGAACGGGACAGGGCCGTTATGGGCGCCAGGGGCTTACGGAAAGCTGTTATCGATTTTCACAACAGCGGATTCGGAAACTGCGGTCCGACGGGAGGGCATCTTATTCCCGATTACCCCGCTATTATCAGGCATGGTTTTATTCCGCTTATTGAAAATCTTGAAGAGCTTCATGCTGCTTTGAGTCCTGCGGAACAGAAAGGTGCCCGGGGGGCGCAGCTTCGGGCCATGATAAGCGCGGCGCGGATGCCTCTGGAAGTGGCGGACCGCTACCGCAGAGAGGCTCTTCGGCTGGCAGAAGAATGTCAGGATCTGGAGCGGAAAAAAGAGCTTCTGGACATGGCCGGGAATCTGGAGCAGGTTCCTGCCCGGGGTGCAAGGAACTTCTGGGAAGCCGTCCAGTCCCTCTGGCTTACCCACATGCTGGTGATGAGCGACGAAAACTATCCTGGCCCGGGAGTTTCCTTCGGACGGATCGATCAGTACCTCCTTCCCTTCTGGGAAAACTCAGTACGGGATGGAATGAGCCGGGAGTTCGCTGCGGAAATTCTGGGATGTTTCTGGGTTCATGCAAATACGGCTTACGATTCTATGATTAAAGTGGGAAACCAGGGGATAACCGCCGGTTTCGGGCAGCTTTTCAATCTCTCCGGTCTGGGACCGGAGGGCAGGGATATGACGAACGATCTCACCTGGCTGTTCCTTGAAGTTATTGACGGGATGTCCCCCATTCTGGAGCCGAAGCCCAACGTGAGGATCCACCGCGGCAGCCCCGATGCCCTTCTGGACCGTCTTGTGGATATGGTTATGCGCAGCGACGGAGCGCCGTTTCTCCTCAACTTTGATGAACGCTCCATGGCCGGAATGATGAGGGAATCCCGTCGCTCCGGAAAGGAAGGGCTTATAAACGAACATAATGTCCACGATTACGCATCGGTCGGCTGCCTCGAAAATACCATGTGCGGAAATGACCGTTCCGGTACGGTGGACTGCAATTTGAATCTGCTTAAGGCGGTGGAGCTGGTGCTCGGAAACGGCATGCCCCTGGTTCCATTTACGGATCCCATCACGGGAGCACAGAGCAAGCTCAGGCGGCAGGGGCCGGCAAGCGGAGATCCGCGAGGATTCACATCCTTTGAACGTTTCATGGAGGCGTGGGAGGTGCAGACCGAAGCGCTTCTAAAGCGGATGGTCCGGCAGTACGAGCGGGGAGAAGCGCTGAGAGCAAGCTTTCATCCCACTCCCTATCTGTCCACCCTGGTCCGCGGCTGTGCGGAAAAAGGCAAGGACATAACCGGAGGGGGAGCCGAGCTGAGCTTTGTCACTATAGAGGGAGTAACCTTTGCAAGCACCGTCGATTCGCTGCTTGCTGTAAGATATCTGGTCTTCGACAACAGCTTCTGCACCATGGAGGAGCTGATCGAGGCCGTAAGAAGCGACTGGAAGGGCTTTGAGCAGCTGCGCGTACGGGCAAAGAACAAGGCCCCGAAGTACGGCCGGGATGATGATGCCGCCGATGCTCTGGGAACAAGGGTGATGCAGTTCTGGTCTGAAGCGTGCTGGAAATACCGGACCGCAAGCACAGAAAGGCAGTTCCGTCCGGGAATGCTCAGCTGGAACTACTGGGTGGGTGACGGCTTTATTCTTCCCGCAAGTCCCGACGGGCGGAGGAAAAACAGCTTTCTTTCCAATGCTATCTGCCCCTCCGACGGTGCGGATATCCATGGTCCGACGGCCAACAGCAATTCCGTCGGTACCGTTCTCGGAGGCCGGGAAGGAGAGGGCGACTGGCTCGACTACCGCAATGTTCTGCCCAACGGAGCCAGCCACACCATCAGTTTTAATCCATCCATGTTCGGGAGGGAAGAAAGCCGGGAAAAGTTCAAGTCCTTCCTCCGGGGTTATGCGGAAAATGGGGGAACGGCACTTCAGATAAACATGCTTGATCCGAAAACGCTTATGGAAGCCCAGAAACGGCCCGCTGATTTCCGGCACCTGCTGGTGCGGGTTACCGGGTACAATGCCTATTTTACCGCCATCGGGAAGGAGCTGCAGGATGAGCTTATCGCCAGAATTTCTCATGAGCGGATCTGAGAATCCCTCCGCACCGGTACTCGAGATTCAGCGGATGAGTACCGAGGACGGGCCGGGCCTGCGCAGCACCATCTTCCTCAAAGGCTGTTCTCTTCGATGCCGCTGGTGTCACAATCCGGAGAGTATCTCTCCTGAACAGCAGCTGCACTGGAATGCTGCCGTCTGCATAGGATGCGGAGCTTGTATCGCAGGCTGTCCCCTGCAAGCCCTCTCCCTGGAAGAAGCTGAGGGAGAAGAGAGGACGGCAATTCTCATCGACAGGAGCAGCTGCAGCGGCTGCGGGATCTGTGTCGATCTCTGTCCGGCCGGTGCCCTGGAACTATGGGGGCGCAGTATGAGCGCTGAAGAGGCGGCAGGGCTGCTTCTCCGTGACCGTTCCTATTTCGGAAGCGACGGCGGAGTAACGGTTTCCGGCGGGGAGGCGGCCATGCACGCAGAATTCACGGATTCGCTTTTCAGCCGCCTTCACAGGGAGGGAGTGCACACAGCACTTGATACCTGCGGCTATGTCTCATCAGGGGCGCTGGTTCGTGCCGCGGGAAGGGCGGACCTTATTCTCTACGACCTTAAGCTTGCGGACCCGCAGGAGCATATGAGGCTGACCGGAGCTTCCTGCGAACGGATTCATGAAAACCTTCGGCGGCTGCTGGATCTGCTGTCGGGAGATGGGTCGCAAAAGCGTCTCTGGATAAGGACCCCGATCATACCCGGCATGACCGACAGCAGGACAAATATAGCCGCAATTGCCCGTTTCCTGTTCACGGAAGCTCTCGATGCGGTGGATCGCTGGGAATTATGCGCCTTCAATAACCTGTGCCGTGATAAATACCGGCAACTTGGTCTGGACTGGGAACTTGCCGGGACTCCCCTGATGGATGCCCCGGCGATGGAGGGTCTGGTCAGTACGGCAGTCGGTGAAGGATGGCCGGAAGAAAAAATCCGGTGGAGCGGAATGACAAGGAGAGCGTCATGAAGGAAGAAAATAAATTCAGCGAAGAAGCCGTAAAAGCTTTCGAGGCGGACGGAAAAGTGGGACTGCTTGCGACTGCCGATGCCGACGGCCTGCCTCATATCACCCTGATAACGGCGATGCAGGCCAACGGGCCCGACGAGCTGATTTTCGGCCAGTTTTGTGAAGGTGCAGGTAAAGAAAATCCGCAGCATAATCGGCAGACGGGATTTCTGGTCATGGGGATGGACCGGCGCCTCTGGCGCGGTACGGCAGTATGGCGCGAAAAAAAGGAGAGCGGGCCGGAGAAGGAGCTCATGAACAGCAAGCCCATGTGGCGCTATAATTCCTATTTTTCCATGCATACCGTTCACTATCTTGATCTCGTTTCGGTAAGTCCGATGCAGAAGGTTAAGATGTTTCCGATTATACGCGGCCTGGCGGTGCGTCTTCTGCGTCCCCGGCTCCGGAACGGCGGGGTGATGAACCGCTGGACCAGGCGATTTGTCTCAGCTCCCGGTCATCCAAAGTTTATTGCGTATATAGATACATCCGGATTTCCCCGCTTTGTTCCTGCCTTCGCGGCCTTTGCCGTCAGCACTTCGGAAATCTTCTTGCCGGGCACCGAGTTCAGGGAAGATTTTAATAAGATCCCCGATGGGGTGGAGATGGCCCTGTTTGCGATGTCACTGGAAATGGAGGATGTGGTGGTCCGCGGCCGGTTCAGCCGGAAGGGGACGAGGGCTGTCCTGGAGATTAAGCGGATATATAATTCCATGCCGCCGGTGGCCGGGCAGATCTATCCGCCTCTGGAAACAGCGGGCGGGGTTTCCATCTTTTAAGCGGTAACCTCTTCTATCCTGAGAATCCCCTGCTTGGTCAGAATCAGCCGGTATCGGGAAAGCGATTCCTCTCCATGGGAACTCAGTCTCAGGATAAGGTTCATGTGGTATACTCGTCTGCCCTTGACTGCAGCCGTATCACCGTCACGCCAGGTGCGGAGCAGCTTTTTTGAATCATCCATTTCCTCGAGAAAACGGTCCAGTTTTATCCTGACAATTTCTGAAACAGCTTCAACCCTGGTATGTTCTTTCATCAGCTGCCTGCTGTCGATATTTATCTCCTTCCGGAAGTGAATAACATTTTCCGCAGGCAGGATAGATCTGAATGGATTGGTCCCGGCGTTTCTTATGGCCTGCACACTTTTCGGCGTCTCCCAGGGACGGACAAGCCTTACCATACTCTTTGTTTTTCCGACATTTTTATCTGCAATCTGATCTACCAGCTTATCGGTCCGATCGGCAATAAAGCGGGGCATTATCCGCACAAGAATACCGCGGAGAATCTCTTTTATCCGGTCTTTCAGGATATAACTTACCACGATAATCATTGCCCATGGGATGCTGTAGCTGGCAAAGAGGCGTTCGGCAAAGAAGGTGGCGGCTACGGCAAAGGTCATGGCTGTGGCCGCGGCTACTCCCGCAAGGATGTGCCCTATCTTTCTGTTGGTTCCCGTTTCTTCACTGGACATATAGAGCACCGTCTGCGCCCATTTCTTCAGTATGCTCTCGCGGTAGAGGATCCGTTCAATCTCGCTCTCCTCTGCCGTCGAAAGAACGGAGGGGTACTTCATCTCGCTTCTGTGCCGTATTTCGCTCTGCATCATGCTGCCGATTCGTTTGCGGATGGGATGATCGGGAAAGAGGCGGTAAAGATAATAGAGCATTTTTTCGGCGGACAGGCTGATGGATTCATCACTCCAGCGCATGGCTGTCCGCAGGCGTCCGCTTATGGAGGGTTCCATAAAGCGGGAGTGGAATTCCCTGAACTGTCCCAGGAAATCTGCCGCCTCATCAAGAAACTGTTCCGCCTTCCGGATTAGCGGCTGGCTTATTCCGCTGCCGGAAATATCTTTGAGCAGGCGGTAGGTGGCTTTCATTTCCGCGGAAAAGAGATTGGCCAGGGTTCTCAGTTCGTAGAGTACCCGCTGTTCGTTCAGATCTGTTGTGAGCGCCGCATTATCCAGGTATGTTCTGATTCGTATAAGCGGGCTGATGGAACATCGGGGATCCACCAGCCTGGCAAGAGGAACATAGGAGATGGAAAAGCGGGTATGACTTTTCACGTCCGAAAAGAAGCTGTCCACGCTGAAGTGTTCGGTGTTCATGCCCAGCTGGGCGGGGCTGAACATATAGGTCTCTATGGTATATGAGACCTTTTTTTTATCCCCGGGGATAGGATAACGGTTTTTCATCTCCAGCTGTGTTTTTCCATGTGAACGAATTGAAGATCGTAATTCCGTCATTATCTGCCGTTATCCTTAACAATAATCTAACATAATCCCGCCCGACTTACAATTGCCGTGCACGGACAGGGGTACGGATGAAGGGTGGCCTCCTCAGCGTTTGTAAACCTTGAAAAAATCGGTCTTGAATGAGAACTTCACTTCCTGTCCGAACCGGTAGTTGTGAACCTCTCCATGGGTGTTCGGGTGAATAGCCGTAAGAAAACCATCCGCATATTCCACCTTGTATTCGGTGGTAGCACCGAGAAAGCTGCTGACTTCAATCTTTCCACCGAACTGGCCGGTCTCCGGCTGAACTTCCACGGCCTCGGGCTTAATGGCGAGGGTAACCTCATCACCCTTTCCCAGACCCTCCTGTACATTTGCCGCAGGAATTTGTACCTCCGATCCGAGAAGCGAAACGGTGACAAACCGATTGTCGGCGGCGCTTATCGTTCCCTCAAAGAAGTTGGCATTGCCGATAAAATCAGAGACGAAGGGATCCGCCGGATGATTGTAGATGTCTTCGGGACTTCCGCTCTGAACAATCTTTCCATTGTGCATAATGACGATGGTGTCGCTAATGCTCAGGGCTTCGCTCTGGTCATGGGTTACATACAGAGCGGTAATACCGAGGAGCTGCTGGACCCTTTTTATCTCGGTCCTGGTCTGAATCCTCAGCTTGGCATCCAGGTTGGAGAGCGGTTCGTCAAAGAGGATGATCTCCGGCTTGAGAACGAGGGCCCTGGCGAGGGCGACACGCTGCTGCTGTCCGCCGGAGAGCTCTCCGGGGTAGCGGTTTTCCAGTCCCACCAGATTTACCATCTGGGCAGCCATGGCAACATCGTTGCGGATGGAATCCTTCGGCATCTTGCGGATCCGAAGGCCATAGGCGATGTTCTCAAAAATGGTGAGATGGGGAAAAAGGGCGTAGCTCTGGAACACCATCGGCATGTTGCGGTTGAAGGCGGGAACGTTGTTTATCTTTTTACCGTTCAGAATAATGTCCCCTCCGGTCTGCACCTCAAAACCGGCAACCATTCGAAGGCTTGTTGTCTTTCCGCAGCCTGACGGCCCGAGGAGGGTTACGAACTCTCCCCTGGAAATAGAAAGTGATATATTGTCCACGGCGCGTACGGTATTGCCTCTTCCGTCGTGGAAATCTTTAACCAGGTTGTTCAGCAGCAGGTAATCTTTCTGTTTCATCGCTTGTTCCTTTTCTCTATTCTTTACTTCGTTGTTCCGAAGATCTGTTCTTTACCCAGCCCTGTCAGCTTCATAATGATAAAGATGAAAGCCATTATGATAACGATCAGTGCAAAGGACATGACCGAGGCCACCCCGAGCCGCATAATTTCCGTCTGGGCGAGAATAAGCACCGTCATATGGTTCCATCGTGCCGAAACGAGGAATATGATCGCGCTTATGGCGGTCATGCTTCTTACAAAAGCGAAGGTAGCACCCGAGAAGAAGGCGGGCCGGATAAGGGGAAGAGTTATTTTTCTGAAGGTGACTGCGCTTGTCGCACCGAGGTTGATGGAGGACTCCTCAATCTCGTCGGAGATCTGCTTCAAGGCGGCTATTCCCCCCTCTACTCCAATAGGGACATTCCTGAATACATAACAGGTTATAAGAATAAATGCGGTACCCGAGAGTTCGAAGGGCGCCTTGTTGAAGGCCAGGATATAGCCGATACCGACTGCGGTTCCGGGTATGGCGTAGCTGAGCATGGAGATAAACTCCATCAGGTGTTTACCGGGGAAATCCTTGCGTACCACAATGTAGGCAATGGCCATTCCGAAAAAGGCGGTAATGGGTGTACTTATGACGGCCAGGAAAAGGGTGTTCTTCATGGTGGTAAAACCCACATCCCAGCTGTAAATAAAATGGTCGAGGGTGAAACTCCAGTTTATTCCCCACAGCTTGATGAAGCTTCCCCCGATTATGGTCGCGTAGAACATCAGGATAAAGGCCGATATGACGGCGCATATTACGGTCAGACTTATTCTGAGGATCGGGGAAGCGTTTGCGGTACTTCTCCTGCTCGATTTACCGGTTACGGTTATGTAGCTTTTATTCTTCATTATATATTTCTGAACGAAGAAGACTCCGACCGTAGGCACAAGCAGCAGCATGGCAAGAGCTGTTCCCCTCGGAAGGTTTCCCATCCCGGTAAATTCAAGGTAAGCCTGGACCGAAAGGACATCGAAGTCTCCTCCGATAATGATCGGATTGCCGAAGTCGGTCAGACTGCTTACAAAGACCAGCAGCCAGGATGCAAAAATTCCGGGAAGGGCAAGGGGCAGGGTTACGGTCAAAAATGCCTTGCCGCGTTTTGCACCCAGGTTCATGGCGCAGGTTTCCAGGTCGGGATCAATCCCCTGCAGGATCCCCGAAAGGGTCATGTAGGCGATAGGAAACATGCTGATGGTCTGAACCATCACCAGCCCTTTAAGGCCGTAGACATTGGCCATGTCCATGCCGAGCAGTTTCGCGGTAATAAGGCCGTTCCGGCCGAAAAGAAGAATGACCGAAAGGGCAAACATGAAGGGAGGGGAGATAATGGGGAGCAGTGCCATGCCCTGGAAAAACCTTTTACCTCTTATCCTGACCCTTGTCAGGGCAAAGGCGAAAAGAAAACCGATTACTGTGGCCAGGGTCGCAACAATGGTTCCCAGGGAGACACTGTTTCTGATTGCCCGGACGTACTGCGGATGGGTCAGAATATATCGGTAGACCGAAGCGGTGAGTTTGCCGTCGGGGGTCAGGCTCATTTTTGCCGCTGAAAAAATGGGATAGAGTATAAACAGCGTCAGCAGACCGAGGATGATAATGACCCCGATCATCATAGCCGGTTCCCGGGTAAGCTGATGAAACTTGTTCTTCAACGGTCGGGGGCTCCATGTGATAGTCATGAACGATGCTCCTTGAGAATATAGAAAGGCCGGAGGAGCGGCACCCCGTTCGGGGTGCACGCTGTCTCCGATCCGAATGGAATTACTTCTTTGGTTCGGTTCGGGCTTCGCCGCCGATAACGTCGTTCCATTTTTCCACAAGCCGGGTCTTGTTGGCTGCAGACCATTCGTCGTCCTGGTTGATTGTGTTAACCTTGCTTATGGGCATGGCCCCCTTGGGAAGGGGAACGTCTACAAAGGGAACCACGAAAGCGGTGGTGTATATTTTTGCCGCGGTTTCGCCGAGGGCCCAGTCGTAGAGTTTTTTGGCAGCCTCGAGTTCGTCTTCGGGTCCGCCCTTTATAAGACTGACCGATGCTACTTCGTAACCGGTTCCCTCGGAGGGAAAGGTTATTTCCAGGGGGTAGCCTTCGTTTACAAGCTTCACTCCGTCATGAGCATAGCCGATTGCAACGGTTATTTCTCCGATAGCCGCATTTTTTCCGGGGGCCGAGCCGCTTCGGGTGTACTGGGTAATGTTGCCGTCGAGGCGCCGCATGTAATCAAAAGCCTCTTCTTCTCCGAGGATCTGAACCATCGTGGCCAGAACATTGTATGCGGTGCCGGATGATCCGGGATTTGCCATCTGCACATGGTTTGTGTATTTGGGGTCGGCAAGCTCTTCCCAGGAGGTGGGTGCGGTAAGACCGAATTTCTCGAGGGACTGGGCATTGCTTTCAAAACAGAGGGGACCGGCGTAAATTCCGGACCAGTAACGGTCGGCGTCGCGGAAGTTGTCGGGCATGGTGGCCGCGGGGCTGTCATAGACCATGGTCAGTCCCTTGTTCTTCGCTTCTATATGACCGAGGCCTACACCGCCGTACCAGATGCTTGCCTGGGGATTCTCTTTTTCGGCTTCCATTCGTGCGACACATTCACCCGTTGAAAGTCGAACCCAGTCCACCTGGATTCCGGTCTCTTCGGTAAAAGCCTTGAACACCTTTCTGGCAAGTTCTTCATCCAGGGTGGTGTAGGCGGTGACTTTACCGCCGCTTTCTTTTGCTCCGCCGGCAAAGACGGCGAACGAGGCGACAAGCAGCATCGCCAGGGCGAGCGCAACAACTCTTTTCATGATAATTCTCCTTCAGATTGATATAAGTGATCGGATTCCTTTCTATTGTAGATTCGGGCAGCCGGGGGGACAAGAAACAATCCGGTTACAATCGGGTCACGAAATGGTAACGGGAAGGGAGAATCGGTAACCGCGTCCCCACTGGTTTACGATAATGACGGGGTTGCCGGGGGATCGCTCAATTTTCGTACGCAGCCGCTGAATATTCACCTTGATCATCTGACGGTATCCGTCCCATTCTTCGGCTCCCCATACCTCCTGGAGAATCTCCTCCAGGCTTACCACCGTTCCCTCCCGGCGCATAAGGAGTGTGAGGAGGAGGTACTCCGTCGGGGTCAGCCGGACGGTCCTGCCTCTGCAGATAACCTCTTCCGATTCCAGGTTTATCCTTACTTCATCGCTGACAAGACTCTTCGGTGCGCCGTATCCCGGGGTCCGGCCTACAAGATTTGCGACCCGCAGAATCAGTTCGCGGTGATTGAAGGGCTTGCGGACATAATCGAGAGCTCCGGTCTCCAGGCCGGATATAACATAGTCGTCTTCATCGTGACTGCTCAGCATGAGAACAGGTATGTCCTTCCGCTGAAGATTCCGGCAGACTGTAAAACCGTCTATTCCGGGCAGGGCAAGATCAAGAATAACCAGGTCGAATTTTTCATTCCCCGCAAGCTCGAGAGCGGTCTCGCCTGTATCGGCGGTTGTCACCTCGTAGCCCTCATCGGTGAGCAGGAAGTGAAGGATATGCAGAATGTGCGGCTCGTCATCGACCACCAGTATTTTTCTGAGGGTTTCACTCATCGTTCTTTTCCTCACGGAGGGGAAGGGTGAACGAGACGGTGGTTCCGACATGTTCCACCGATCCCACATATACCCTGCCATTATGCTTTTCGATAACCCGCTTGACAATAGCCAGTCCGAGTCCGGCGCCTTCCAGCTGTACGTCGGACCAGTTATCACCCTGAAAGAATTCATTGAAAACCTTGGTGCGTTCGTTCAGCCTTATTCCGGAGCCGTTGTCGCTTACCGAGACCACAACGGCATCTTCATTCTCGTTGACCGAAATAATCACCTTCCCGCCGCTGCGCATATGCTTGACCGCGTTATGCACCAGATTTACCAGAACCTGATGGATCCATCCCTCATCGGCCGGAGGCCGGGACAGCAGCTGGGGAAATGAGTAGCGCATTTCTATGTTTCTCTCCTCCAGCACCGGCTGCATGTGGGCAGCTACGTTTTTTATCACCTTCCGCAAATCGATGGGATGAAGAGAAATGGTGAACCAGGCGCTTTCCACCTTTATGCTTGCGAGAATGGTGTCCGAGAGGGTGACCAGTCGCCGTACATTGCTTCCGACGGACTGAAGAAACTCTTTCTGCCGCTGGTCCAGGGGGCCGACTCTGCCCTCGCACATTATATCGACGGTGGACTGAATGACCGTCAGAGGGGTGCGGATTTCATGAGCCAGGGTGGAGAGGATGGCTTCCTTGGTCTGCAGGCTCTTCTCCGTTTCCAGCCGCAGGGTTTCCTGCTCACGGATAAGCTGAAGAACAAAGAACAAAGCCGCCGGTGCGGAAACCGCCGCCGCCGGAAAAAGGAAAAGATCCGGCGGGACCGTAAGCAGTCCCGCACCGAGCGGTACCAGGGCCGGAATTACAATAAGAGCTCTTTTCTTCCATCCCGACAGACCGGAAAAAAGGGAGGCCAGCCGGGCTGCCGACAGTGGTACAAAGAGCAGCAGGGGGGAGAAAATCAGCAGGGCGGCACCGAAAGAAGCGAGAACCAGTTCCGAAGAGACCGCAGTACGTGCCCACAGGAGGGAACGCTCTCCGGTTCCCCCGATATCCGGAATGGTGCAGATAAGAAAAGCCGTGCAGGAGATTATGAGAAAAAGCCACCCGATCCGGCCTTCCGGGGGGAAGGCCCGGGGGAGTGCGATCAGAAAGAGCAGCTGAAGTAAGCGGCGGCGGTAATGGTCAAAGCGGATCATAAAGTATCCTAACCCGCCGCCGGGCATATTACAATCTCGAGATTACGAGCTCCCGGTCAAATCGGGGAATCAGCCTGGCGATAAGGAGATAATCAAAAAGCAGGAGTACCGCTGAAATCAGGAGCAGATAAAGCATGTTCAGAACAAGCAGACCCGACACCTGGGCGATCATGAGCGCCACCAGAGGTATAACCACCATGGCGGAAACCTGCTGAGCCTCCAGAAAGCTTTTTGCCTTTATCGAAACCAGAAGGCTTACCCCCAGACCGAGAAGGGAGACCGCGGGAGAAAGAAGCAGCAGAGTCGGAATCCAGACCGGAGATCCGACCAGGGAGAGGCCGAAGTACACATGAGAGAGAATATTGGAGGTTCCCCAGTAAAGGACGAAAGCGGCCGGAGCAATGAGGGCACCCGGAAGAAAGGCGGCCAGCAGTTTTCCCGTAATGAATTCACGGTTGGTGATGGGCGTATACAAAAGGGTTTCAAGCGTGCCCCGTTCCTTCTCTCCCACCACCGCGTTGGCGGCAATAATGGAGGAGACCATAAGGGGAATCATCAGAAAGAGGGGAAGAAAACTGAAGTTCAGAAAGATGTAGAGAAGCCGGTGCGTAAGCTCGCTTACGTCTGCCGGGAATGTATAGGAGGGGATAAGCTTCTCCATCTGTTCGACGCCGTTGATCATATCGGTTCCGGCTGTCCCTACCGCAATTATCATTACCGCGGGCAGAAAAACGGCCATGACAATCGGCACCGCTATCATGGGAAGCAGCACCATTTTCGCTCCGCAGATCTCCCGGAGATCTTTTCGTATAAGTGTCCTGATTCGTGAAATGCTCTTATTTCGTTTCATTGTTTTCTCCTATGTAGGCAAAGTAGAGCTCTTCGAGTCCCGGTTCCGGCAGCCTCGATTCCAGTACGATCAATCCGTCCTCCATTGCCGATTTCAGATAGCGGTTTATATCTTCCATCTTTCTGACGGGATGAGTCTGAGTTGTTTCTGTCTGTCTTGAAGGATCGAGAAGACGTATTTCAATATTGCGGCTGCGTCCGAGCCGCCGGGCCAGTTCCTCCCGGCTTCCCGATGCGATGAGGGAGCCGTTCTGCATAAAACCCACCCGGTCGCAGACCCGTTCCGCCATGGCCAGGTTGTGGGTACAGAGAAAAACGGTGGTGCCTTCCGCTCCGGAAAGCTCCCGGATAAGATCGGTCACCTCATTCGCCGCCTCCGGATCAAGACCCGATGTGGGCTCGTCGAGAAAGAGAATCTTCGGGCGGTGGAGGAGGGTCCGCGCAAGCTGCAGCCTTTTCTTCATTCCCGTGGAATAGGTGCCGACCTTCCCGTTTTCTCTCCCCCCGAGTCCGATACGCCTCAGCAGATCCGCTGCGCGGCTTTCCGTTTCCGAATGGCCCATTCCATACAGGCTTCCGAAAAAGCGGAGGTTTTCCATGGCGGAGAGATTCTCGTACATCTTCGCAGTCTCGCTCAGCGTTGCGCTCATCCCGCGGATGGAAGCACTGTCTGTACCGTTCGAGAAGAGGGTGAAGCTTCCCGAACTGGGCGAAAGGGTTCCGTTAAGGACCCGGACGGTTGTTGTTTTTCCCGCACCGTTGGGGCCGAGGAAGCCGAATACCGTTCCCTCTTCCACCTCCAGGTTGAGCTCCGAAAGCGCAAGGGTTCCCCCTGCATACTGCTTTGTCAAATCCGTACATCGTATTGCATTCATAGTTCCTCCCTGTAATGGCCTCAGGATAGGGAGGAAAGGGCGGGAAAACTATTACGGAAATTACGTATTTTCAAGAACTCTGAGCAATTCGACCTTGTTGGAGGCTCCCGCTTTCCGGTAAATCTTGTAAATGTGGGTTTCCACCGTGCGTGTGCTTATAAACAGTTCGTCGGCGATAATCCTGTTGGTTTTTCCTTCAAGCAGCTTCTCCAGGACATCCCGCTCCCTGCGGCTTATCCGGTAATCACGGATAAAGGCTTCGCTTATCGATTTCCCCTGGAGGGGGCGTTCGTTTCCGCGGAGAAGTTCGCGGATAATGAGAAGGCTCCAGCTGGAGCAGAAAAGGGCGGTAAAGAACATGCTGGTATCGGCGTACAGCTCCGGAGGAATGATAAAAGCTATGGGAACCATCAGGATAAGCAGAATGTAGAGAATTATCGTTATCCGCAGAAAACTGTGCATGGCTCTGCGGAGACCCGATACCTCCCGGCTCTTCAGCCTGACAAGGCCGAAGAGGCTCAAACCGAGCAGATAGACATTGAAGAGGACATTAATAAAGATGGAGAGAACCACCGACTTGAACATAAAAGCCAGCAGTACGGTCAGAACAAGCAGTGCCGGTGCGGCAAGGACAAGCAGCGGGGAGGAGAGCGGTTTTTCGCTTCCCGTAAGCTTGACAATGAAAGGAGGATAGGAGAGCAGGATAATGAGCGAAAACAGGAGATGGAGAAGCGTTCCGCCGCGGGCAAGTACACCCGGTTCTCCGTTCATAAGGACGATATTGAAAAAGAGGAAGGCCTGAACCACCAGCCAGGCGGTGTAGGCGCCGATATGAAAAAGAAACCAGGGAAGCCAGGGAGGTCGCTTTCCCGGAGGGGCGACGGCAAACAGAACGATTGCGATGGCCGTCGATACAATCGAGAAAAGTGCAAACCAGAAAACAATCTGCGAATGTATCATCAGCGCTCCGTCCTACATAATACTTTTTATATCGAGAATACCATTCACCATCATCTGAACACCCATGGTGCAGACGATAAGACCGGTAATCCTTATCAGGGCGCCCATCAGGTTGAAGCGGTCCAGGGAGTGTCCTATCTGCCGGCTGAAGAGCATGACCACCATATTTATCAGCACGACGACAACAATGGCCGCAAGGACGCTGCCGAGGCCGTACATCGACTGGAGGCTGACCGAAGCGGTAATGGTCGCCGGACCGGCAATCATCGGGCTGGCGATCGGAACAACCGAGGCATCGGGCAGTTTCTGACCCTGGGCCAGCTCAAAGAACAGCCCCTTGTTCAGGGCCGTATAGCCCCGGAGGGCAAGAATAAAACCGCCGGCAAGCTTGAAGCTGTAAAGCTCCACATGGAAAAGTCTGGACAGAATGAAATTCCCCGTAAAGCCGAAGAGAAGGAGGATTCCCATGGCGATGAAACTGCTTTTCAGAACCACGTGCCGGATCTCCCATCGGGGAGATTCGCGGGATAGCGTTGCAATGACAAAGACCTTGCTTATCGGGTTTATCAGTACGAGGAGAACAAGGAAACTGTCGAAAAAATCCGTATAGCCGAACACCATGACAGAGTCTACCATACCGTATGCATTGCGCCTCCGTCTATGGTAAATGAAAGTCCCGTAGCATATGCGGAAGCGGGGGAGAGCAGGAAAGCGGCGGCGGTGCCGAACTCATCCGGGTTTCCATACCGTCCCGCGGGGATAAGCTGCTCCCTTTTTTCCCGGACAACCTCCACGGGTATATCTTGTGCTTCGGCGGTGTTGCGGTCAAGATTTTTCAGTCTGTCGGTATCGAAGAAACCGGGAATAATGTTGTTGACGCGGATGTGACGAGGTGCCAGTTCCCGGGAGAGACTCTTTACCAGGCTGACGACTCCGCTGCGCATTACATTGGAGAGAATAAGGTTGGCGATGGGTTCCTTTACTGAGGAACTGGTAAGGGTAAGAATCGATCCTCCCTCCTTGTCGAAATGGTCTACGGCTTCGCGTATAAGCCGTATCGATGAGAGAAGGGTAAGCTCAAAGGCGTCCTCCCAGTCATCGTCGGAAAAGTCGAAAAAACCACCCGGGGGAGGGCCTCCCGCATTCACCAGAAGCCCCGAAACGGGACCGAGTGCGTTTGTCCCCTCCTTTATCCAGCGGTTGATGGATGAAAGTTCGCGCATATCCAGGCGGATGCCCAGGCAGGTGGAACCGCTTTTCTTTGCGATGGTTTCCGCCGCTTTGCTTACCGATGCCTCATCCCTGCTGCCGACCACCACGCTGGCTCCTTCCATGGCCGCGGCAAGCGCTGTGGCATAACCCAGCCCCTTCGTTGAAGCGGCGACAAAGATATTTTTTCCTTTAAGCTTCAGATCCATATTCGAGCTCCTTTGGTCTCTTCCCTTTTTCATCGGTACGGAAAAAGCCCAGAATCTCCCGCAGCCGGGAAGCTTCGTCCGCGAGGGCGTGTCCGGTAGATGCTATCTCTTCCGATGCCGATGCGTTCTGCTGGGTGACACGGTCCAGCTCCAGCATTGACTGATTTATCTGCTCCATCCCGTGGGTCTGTTCCTGGGTAGCGGAGCTTATTTCCTGTACCAGTTCGTTGGTCTTGTCGATCCGCGGAATGGTATCTTCCAGCATTTTCCCTGTGTGCTCCGCAACCCGTCTGCTGTTGCCCGACAGTTCCAGAATTTCCGAAGCAGCCTCCCGGCTTCGTTCCGCCAGCTTCCGCACTTCCGTCGCTACAACGGCAAAGCCCCTTCCCTGTTCACCCGCGCGCGCGGCCTCTATGGCGGCGTTGAGACTCAGGAGGTTGGTCTGACGGGCTATTTCGTCGATTACGGTAATTTTATCCGCAATGGTTCTCAGGGTGGCGACCGATTCGGCTACCGCCTTTCCCGTCTCGGCGGCACTGGAGGAGGCTTCATTGCTCAGTTTTTCTGTCTCCCTGGCATTGTCGCTTGTCTGGAGCAGGGTGGAGTTCATCTCTTCGATGGATGCCGAAATTTCCTCCACCGCCGCAGCCTGGCGGCTGGCTCCGGAGGATATCTGGTTGACTGTCGAGCTGAGCTCCCCGCTGCTGCCCGCGACCTGTCCCGCAGATTCCTGGACATCATGCATTATGGAGGTAAGGCGGGCTATCATGGTGGCCAGGGCCCGGTTAAGCGCTCCCGCTTCATCGGGAAAGGAGTCGGAAATTTCAACTGTCAGGTCGCCCTCTGCCACCATTCCGGTCATTTTTACCGCCGCGGCAAGGGGCCGGATTATGCTGAGACGGATGGCAAGCGAGAGAGGAATAACTATCAGGAGCAGCATGGCCGCGACTCCACCTGCAATGGTAAGGGTAAGCGTTCTGGTCTGCTCATCAAAGAGGGCGGCTATCTCCCCCTTCTTTACCTCTATGTTATCAATATAAATACCGGTGCCAATCCAGATATCGGTTCCCGGAATCATTTCCGAGTAGGCAAGTTTGGGCTGATCGCCGGCTCCCGGCTTGTCGAAGATATACTCGACAAAACCGCCGCCGGAAGCGGCCTGCTTTGCCAGCTCCCTTACATAATAAATGCCGTTCACATCCGTCGAATCTGCCAGATCCTCACCCTGAAGTTCCTTCCGGGTCGGGAGCGCGACATTTGTGGTTCCGCGGTATACAAAGTAGTAGCCAGAACGGTCCTCTTCAAAACGGATCTCATCAACCATCGCCCGAATCATCTCGATCCGCTCGCTTTCTCCGGAGATGGAGCGGATAGCCGCGTCGATGGAGAGCGCCATGGAGTGGGTTGCCACCTGGAGCTTTTCCTGCTGGCTGGTCATCATTATCTGCTGGGTAGCATCGCTTGCCTTGTTCTTGAGATTAACCGAACCCGCCCAGTAGGAGACAACTACAGCCGTGATGGAAATTATCATCAGTACGATGAGGGCCATCAGGCGGCTGTTAACCTTAAACTGTCTTAATATTCTTATCATACTTGAATCGTAGTAGCTTAGCTCCGGCTTGGCAAGAAAAAGTGTATCATTCATAATGGACGGATAATGAGTCCGGATCACAGAACCGTCTATCTGATTACCGTTTCAATAATTGCTCTCATTGCGGCAGTACTGATACCGCTTCTCATACGGCGTTTTGAGAAGGTAAAACAGAAGCGTATCCAGAGAGTCGGCCGTTTTACCGCCGTAGCAACCGATTCGCCGGTCAAGGGGCACCGGCGGAAGGCGATCGAGCATGCCGTGGAGTCGGTCGGGGGACGCTTTTCGATTATAAAGCGGATTGCCGTCGTAACGGTTTTTATCTTGTGGATTATCCTGGTCAGCTACCCCTTTCTGGGAAAGGTTCCGGCCGCGGCGCTCAGTATTCTTATTTCCATTACGGGTGTGCTGCTCGGGATCGCGGCCCGGCCCCTGATAGAAAATGTTATCGCCGGTATCATCATAAGTTTTTCCAAGCTCTTCCGCCTCGGCGACACGGTGATGCTCGACGATGCCTACGGAACCGTGGAAGACATTACCATGACCCACTCGGTTATAAAGATCTGGGACTGGCGCCGATACGTTGTTCCTAACAGCCGCATGCTTACCAAGGATGTAATCAACTACACTCTCTTCGACACATATGTATGGGCTCATGTGGAATTTTTTATTGCCTATGATGCGGATCTCCGGAGGGTGGAAGATCTGGCGATAGAAATTGCCGAAGAGCAGATGCAGGAGAAGAAATACGAGGATCCGAGGTTCTGGGTAATGGGGATGGAGAAAGATGCGATCCGCTGCTGGGTTGCCGCATGGGCGAACTCTCCGGCCGAAGCGTGGACCCTCCGTGCGGGGATACGGACAGAGCTTGTCATCAGACTGAGAGAGGAAGGAATAGCCACCCATCTCGGAAGAATGCAGTTTTCTTCCTCCCCTTCACCGGTCGGGGATATTGTCGAGCCAGGCGGAGGCGCTGAGGAAAAAGGAGTTCCCGATGAATGCTGACCCTTCATCGACGGACTCACGGTGCCTGAAATATGGTGTTTGACGGGATTGACCGCTTTATCGCGGAGAAACTTTCAAATACCAGGGGTGCACGCTTCGTTTTTCCCAGCCAGGTTGCGGCGGATTTCCGTCTTCGCAGGGCCCTTTCCTCCGGTTCGCTGCGTGCACTCCGGAAGGAGCGTTTCTGCAGCTGGGATACTTTCAAGGAAAAGAGTTTTGACGAGGCGAGAAAAGAGCGTCCGGTCAACGGGGCCCTCCGCATGCTTTTTGCGGCGGCTCTTCTGGAGGAGAACAGCGTCTCCCGCCCGCCGCTTTTTACCCGTCTGGTACCGGCGGAGTTTGCGGATCTTTCCAGGAGCTACCGGTCCCTTCTGGTCGGTATGCTTCCGAAACTGGAAGGCTTTGCGAAGGAAGTCGAGATAAACGATGCCCGCGGCTTTTTCCCGCCGCCCCTCCTGGATGATATGGAGCTTCTCGCGGACCGGTACCGTGCTTTCCTTTCCGAACGGGGGCTTTTTGAACCGGGCTCGTCGATTCCCGAACCCGAACCTCTTCCGGGACACAGCTTTATCTTTTTCCCCGAGGTAATAGAAGATTACGGCGAATACGCCTCCGTTCTGTCCCGCTCTTCATGGGTGACTGTCCTTTCCACGGAGCAGCTTATCCGGGAAGATGAGACAAACAGGCCCTCGCTTCTCCGCTTTCCGGGAGCAGGTGCGGAACTCGCATGGCTTATGGAGGAGATCAGCCGTCTGCTTCGGGATGGTGAGGATCCCGATGAGATAGCCATTACCCTCCCGGACCGGGAAGAGTGGCGGGAGCGACTGGCCGCCGCGGCGGCGAACCGTTCCATAAAGCTCCGCTTCCGCGGGGGAGATCCTCTCTCCGAAAGCATACCGGGAAGATTCCTGCGTGCCCTCTGGGAGACGGTCTCCGGGGACTGGGAGCTTGAGCAGACGGGACGCCTCCTTCTTGACCGCGGTGTGCCCTGGCGTGCGGATGGACTCCTCCGCAGAATCGTCCGATTCGGACGGGACTACTACTGTCACCGCGGCGCAAGGCGGTGGGAGGAGCGGCTCCGTAAAGCGGGCCGGCCGGTGCTTGCCTCGCAGTTCGCAAGGCTGCGGAAGGGCATAACACTTCTGACGGAGGCCGGCTCCTTTGCCCTCCTCAAGGAGCGGATTCAGCCCTTTCTTCAGACACACCTGGATTCAGATGCCTGGAGCGAAGCCGACATGCCGGTGCTCCAGCGCTGTCTTGAGTCCCTCGGAGAGCTTGTCGAAGCAGAAGCTGCAGCGGGACCCGGCGAGGTCGGAGCTGTTTTCCCTCTCTGGCTCTCCTATCTGGAAACAAAACAGTACGTCCGCCGTCAGGATAAAAGCGGAATAGCGGTATATAACTACCGTGTTTCCGCCGGTATTTCTCCCCGCCGCCACTTTCTTCCGGGCTGCGGACAGGAGAAGAGCAGGGTCCTTATACGCCGTTTCCCTTTTCTTTCGGAAGCGCAGAAGAAACAGCTGGGAGGCGGCGAACAGGATCTCTCGGCCCCTTTTATTCATCTCTACGCCTTTGCAGGAAACGGCGCGGACTTTTCCTTCTCCGACGAGGGTTTCGGCGGTCCCGATCTCCCCCCTTCGGAGCTGATAGATTACGAACGCACTCCCGCTTCCCCTGTTTCCGCTGACCCTTACCGCGGCGAATCGCTCTACTGGCGGGGCGGGAGGGCACCCGAATGGCTCTGGCCGGAACAGAAGCGCGGAGCCGAATTTTTCCTCGCCGCCGGCGGGGCCGGCAAGCGCGTCAGTTTTACCCGCAGTACCGTCTCCTCATCCGCCCTTCTCGATCGGATTCTTTCCTCCCTCAGGGGAGTCAAGGAAGAGCTTGAAATAAGCCCCTCTCTCCTGGAGGCCTTCTGGTCCTGTCCCTTTGCCTTTCTGGCGGACCGGTGCCTGAAGGCCCGGGAGCCGGAGCTGGATATCCGTTACAACGATCCCCGGCTCACGGGTAATCTCTTCCACAGGGCAGCGGCGCATTTCTTTTCCGCCCTCGGGGAAGAGGCCCCCTTTGCTTCCCGTTCCGCGGAAGAACTGAAGGAGCTGATGAACAGTACCGTCAGCTCCCTGTTCCGTCGGTGGAGCGCCGGCGGTGACCCGGTTCCTCTGCCTCCCGTGGCCGATGCCATCGGTCGTTTTGTCTCGGGAAGCGCAGCGGCCCTTGTGGAGGCTCATTCAGGGGCTTACGGAAACTACCGGATTGCCGGGGTCGAGAAGCGTCTGGAGGCCGGGGCGAAAGGTCTGCCGGTACGTCTCGCCGGAAGGATGGACTGGATAGGACGGAATGATTCGGGATATCTTGTTGTGGATTACAAGAAAAACCTCCGACTGAAAAAGGGAGACCTTCTCTCTGCCGATGATGACCGCTATCCCTCCAGTTTTCAGATAGCCTTTTACCGTTATCTCTGCAGAGAGGGGGGCTACGGCAGTGTTTCCGCAGCCTATTACGACATGACAAAAGAGCGCTATACGACGGTTTGCGGTGACGGAGAAAAACCGTGGTTCTCCGACGAGCTGGCCGAAAAACTGAATGACAGCCTTGAAGAAGCCCTTGCCGATATGGTCCGCCGTCTGAAGGTCGGCGACTTCCGGATTGATGATTCAGCCTGCGGAGGCTGCGGTATCCGGGGAGCCTGCCGGGAGCGATTCCATATCAGGGATGAACAATGGAAATAAGACTTGACGATGATCAGCGGCGGGCAGTCTACGCCGACTCTTCGGCGGTCGTATCCGCCGGGGCGGGATCGGGAAAAACGACGGTCCTTTCGCAGCGCTTTGTTCAGCTGGTCACCTCCGGAAAGGCCGCGGTGGACGAAATCCTGACCCTCACCTTTACCCGGAAAGCCGCTGCGGAAATGTACGAACGCATCTACCGGCGCCTGAGAGAGGAAGCCCCCGAAGCGGCGAAGGCCTACGATCAGGCCAGCATCTCCACCCTGGACAGCTTCTGCGCGAGAATAGTGCGGGACCGCAGCGACCGTTTCGGCATTACCCGCGATTTTGTGCAGGACAACAAGCGGGCGGAAGAGCTTGCCCGTTCCTCCGCCCTGGATGTCATGCTGAAAAACCGGGGCAGCCAGGCTATGGACGCCTACATCGACATGTTCGGCTTCGAGGGAGTTCTGGAGAAGCTCTTTGTCGCCCTGGGGACCGGCTTCTTTACCCTTGCCGACCGGGGAGGAGCGGCGGAATCGCTGGAACTGCAGCATGCCAGGCTAGAATCGGAAATTACGGATCTTTCCTCCCGGGCGGAAGAGCTTATCGGCCGCATTCTCCTTCTTGACCCCTCGGCCCACAAACAGATAACGGCGGTGCACGGCTTTTTTGCCGAAGAGGGCAGCCCCGACTCCTGTCTCAACTCCGATCTTAACCTCGATCTTGAACGGCTTACGGCCATTTCCGCGGTGATCCGGAAGCCGAAGGGCAATTCGAAGCACCCCGACACGGCCCTCTACCGGGAATATGCCGTGGAATGGGAGACCCTCTCGAAGCACCTTGAATCCGCCCTTGAGACGATGCAGGCCTGGCCCCTTTTTACCGAAATGGGAAGCATTATCGAGGAGTTCAGGCTTGCCCTGGACCGGGGAAAGCGTAGTTCCGGGATTGTCACCTTTCGGGATGTTCCGGCCATGGCGGTGCGCCTCCTGGAGGAGGATCCGGAGTTCCGCCGGAGCTGGAAAGAGAACTACCGTTTCATAATGATAGACGAGTTCCAGGACAACAACGACCTCCAGAGAAAGCTGCTCTACCTTCTCGCCGAAGATCCCGAACGTGACGAGGAGGGTATTCCCGATGCGGGCGCACTCGTACCGGGAAAGCTGTTTTTCGTGGGGGACGAAAAGCAGTCGATATACCGCTTCCGCGGCGCCGATGTAGGGGTCTTCAAGCGCCTTTCCCGGGAGATTGCCGCAGCCGGGGGGCAGGCGATCGATCTTCCCCGGAATTACCGGAGCGAACCTGCCCTTATCGATTTCTTCAACCGCTTTTTCCCGGGGATTTTTGCCGATGCGCGGGAGGATTATGAAGCGGGCTTCCAGCCCCTCAAGAGCCGGGACGCAAGCGAGGGCGTCGTGCCGAAGATCGGGTTTTTCTACCGCGCCTATAATCCCCTCAAAGACGAAAGCCTTCTATCCGACGCTGAGAGCGAGGCATGGTACATCGCCCGGAGGATAAAGGAGATGGTGGAGGGGGGGACCCTTCCCCTTCCGGGCGGCGGAACCGCCTCCTACGGCGACATTGCCCTGCTTATGCGCTCGAGCAGCAATCAGATCAATTTTGAAAGCTCCTTCCGCCGGCTTGGAGTGCCCTACACCGTCCAGAGCGCACGTGCCCTTTTTCTGGAGGCGCCGGTAAGCGACTTTTACCAGATTCTCCAGCTTGCTCTCTATCCGGAGGACCGGCTTGCCTACCTTGCGCTGCTGAGGTCCCCTTTTGCAGGGCTTTCGGATGATGTAATCTCCCGGCTGATGCTGAAGGAGCGGGAGGAACATGCGGAGCCCTTCAGCAGCGATCCGGATGATCCCCTCTTCGACGGCGAAGGGGAGCGCTACCGCCTTGCCGGTGAAGCGTGGCGGATGGTGTGCGACTGTGCCGACCGTGAACCCCTGGCAGAAATAGTGAGGCGCCTGTGGCACTCCTTCGGATACCGCTACGCGGTGCTGCGGAATCCCGATTACCATGTTTACCTGGAATATTACGATTATCTCTACGAGTTCGCCCTCAGGGCTGACCGTCAGGGAGAGACCCTGGTCACCTTCCTCACCTTTCTCCGTGAAAACCTGGGAAAATACGAAAAGATAGAAGAGGTTGAACCTCCACGGGAAGAGAGCGTGGGGGTCCGCATCATGAGCATACACAAGTCCAAGGGACTGCAGTTTCCCGTTGTATTTGTTGCCGGCTGCGGGACGACCGGACGGAGGGAAGGAGAGGGCGAATCTCCCTTTTTTGCGGACCCCGAGCTGGGAATCAGCCTGGCAGCCCCCTCGACGGGACGAAAAAGCGGCAAGGCGAACTTTTTCTACCGGAGGGGACAGGAGCTGGAAAAGGAGCAGGAGGTGGCGGAAATGAAACGCCTTCTTTATGTGGCGGCGACCCGGGCGGAGTTTCATCTCTTTTTCTCGGGTTACCACGGCAGGAACAACCGCAGCATGGACGGCCTCGGACGCTTCTCATTCCTCAACTGGATAGGAGCCGGCTTCGGAGCCGGCTCCGGGGATTGGGAAGAGGATCCCGCCTTTGACGGCTATATGGAAATAATCCCTCCCATCGAGACCGCAGAAAGGGAGCGCGCCGCCGGCGGCCCGGAAGGCAGACGCAGCCTCGAAGAGGCGGGCCGCGCCTACGCTTCGGCGGGCACCCTGGACTTTGACTACCCGCGGAGCAGTTTTTCTCCCAGCAGCCTTGGTGCCGGCTTCGGTTCAGGCCGCGCGGCTTCCGCCGAAGCGGCCGCCGAAGGCGGGGAGCTGCCGGTAGACCGCTATCTTGAAGGGGAAGAACGGATAACCGCTTTCGGCACCCTCTGCCACCGCATGGTGGAGGAGGGCATAAAACGGGGCGCTGCCGACGACGACAGCATCCCGCTTCCTCCGCAGTTTTCTTCGCTTTCACCCGCCGCAGCCGCGCTTGTTATGGATACCGCCCGCAGCTTTGCACGGCTCTTTCTCGATTCGGAAACGGGAATGCGCGCACGGCACGAATCGGCGGCGGGCCGTCAGGTGACCGAAGTGGCGTTCCTCTACCGGACCGGGAAGGGGCGCTTCATTGACGGCAGCATCGACCTGCTTCTGGAAGGAGGGGATGATGAAGATGCTCTGGTGTTTGATTTTAAAAGCGACAGGGGTATGGAGCCGGAGCATCACCTGCCCCAGCTTGCCATCTACCGTCAGGCAGCGGAGGAGCTTACCGGAAAGAGGGTAAGGACCTTTCTCTGGTACCTGCGCCGGGGAGAGGCAGTGGAACTTGATACCGCATCCGGAGAGCTGTCGGAGATTCTCGATGCGGATGCCCTGATCGAGGGCCGCTCCGCAGGCGGCGGCGCTCTCTAGAACTCCAGCCGGTTCAGCTCCGCGGCAATACCCGCGGCAACGGCGGCGTTGTTTTTGACCAGCGAAATATTTGCAGTCAGGCTTTCTCCGCCGGTAAGGCTCTTGACCTTGTCCAGGAGAAAGGGCGTTACCGCCTTTCCCCTTATGCCCAGGGTTTGTGCTTCCGCAAGGGCCGTCTCTATGGCGCGGTCTATCTGCGCCTTGTCCATGGAAGCCTCTTCCGGAATGGGATTTGCGATAAGAACCCCGCCGGAGAGTCCGGCATTCCATTTTGCCCGGAGAATCCCCGCACATTCCGCATAGCCGTCAACCCTGAAGTCCAGGGGCAGACCGCTCTCCCGGCTGTAAAAGGCGGGCAGCTGGTCCGTGCCGAATCCGAGAACCGGAACACCCAGGGTCTCCAGGTACTCGAGGGTAAGGGGAAGGTCCAGAATAGCCTTTACTCCTGCGCAGACCACCGCCACCCCGGTCTTTGCAAGTTCCTGAAGGTCCGCGGAAATATCAAATGTTTTTTCAGCGCCCCGGTGTACACCGCCGATACCGCCGGTTGCAAATACCCGGATTCCGGCCATCTCTGCGGCTATCATGGTGGCGGCAACCGTGGTGGCCGCAGACTGAGCCGCGGCAAAGACCACGGGAAGGTCTCTCCTGCTTGCCTTCACAATACCTTCACCGGTGGCGAGAAACTCCAGCTGGGCCCGGTCTATTCCAACCCGGATAATACCGTCGATAATTGCAATGGTTGCGGGAACTGCTCCCCCTTCACGCACCGTGGCTTCCAGCAGTTCCGCCGTTTCCAGATTCTGCGGCCAGGGCATTCCGTGGCTTATGATGGTGGATTCAAGAGCCACCAGGGGTTTTCCCGTCTCAAGGGCTTCCTTCACTTCCCTCCCGAAAAGCAGGGGAAGGGAGGACTCTATTTTTTTCGTATCAGTTCTTTTCATTCATGTGCTCCTTTATTCTCGTCGAGAGGGAGACCGGATCGATATCCGGACAAACCGTATATTCTGATTCAAGGGTCATCGAGGCGGCGGCTATACCGGCACGGGCGGCAGCTTCCGGCTTTTCGCCCGAAACGAGGGCAAAGCAGAATCCCGCCGCCAGGGCGTCTCCGGCGCCGCCGACATCGCGGACCCGCACCCGCTCCGCCGGAATTCGCAGGGCCTCATCGGCCGGACAGCCCGCGGGAATAATCATCACCCCGTCGGCCCCGAGGGTGACCGCGCAGGCGCAGGGAAGAGCCCCGGTTCCGTCAGAAGCGAGGGCCTTGAGGGCCTCCCATTCGCTCAGGTTGGGGAAAAGCCATTCCAGGCTTGTCAGGAAGGGTGCGATCCGCCCGCATTTGGAGACCGAAACGGGATCTGCGGCGGCGGGCACACCAAGAGCCCGGGCTCCTTCCAGAAGCCGGGCAATTACCGCGGAGGGAAGGTTTGCATCCAGAACAAGAAGAGCAGCCCCGGCCAGCGCCTCGACCCATGAACCGGTCATATCCGGGTCCAGGCTTTCCACCGCGGACATATCCGAAAGGGCGAGGGCCAGCTCGCCCCCCTCCTCCAGAAGGGCAAGGTAGGTGCCGGTCCCGTGCTTCTCCGACCGGATAATCCGCGAAACATCCACCCCGGCAGCCATACAGTTTCCGAGTACATAATCACCCTGCATATCCCGTCCTGCTGCTCCGCATAGCACCGTCTCCAGCCCGAGCCGGGAAAGGTTTTCGGCAATATTCCGGGCCACGCCCCCCGGAACGCTTATAACGGTACCCGGGTTTGAATCCCCCCCCACCAGGCGGGAAGCGGGAAAGCCCTTGATATCGAGGTTTATTCCCCCGGCAACCACAATTTTCTTCTTCACCCGCCCAGTATACCCGCACCGGGAACGAACGAGAAGTGGAAACCGGCGCAGATTGATGGTAATGTATAGGTTATGAAACATGCCGGAAAAAAAATGCTTTTTATGACAATTACCGTCTCTGCCCTTCTGCTTCTCTTCCTCGGATCCTGCGTTCTTCTCTCTCCCTCTTCCGCAGAAGGGGGACAGGAGAATCCGGATCGTGTCGGATCAGCCGAAGCGGAAGATAAGCGTTCCGCGGGCAGGCAGAAGACCATGCCCGTACCGGACATTGCCTTCAACCCCCTCACCGGCCTGGACAGCATCAAGGCCGAACTCGGCGAACCCGTAAGCATCGAACGGAAAGAGCGGGAAAACCGTCACAACCCGGAGACCATCGATACTGTTATCACCTGTTTCTATCCCGGCATCTCCTTTACCATCCAGAAGTCGGGATACGACGGAAGGGAGTTTCTGATGGCCGTGCAGATTACCGGGAATCGCTGGGAAATTCCGGAAGGGGTATCGGTGGGAGACAGCAGGAACACCCTTCTCGACTCCTTCGGAGAGAGTGCCCGGGTGGAGGATACCCGGGTCTATTACGAACGGCCGGCGGAGGCGGGAAGCAATGTAGCTATCCGCTATCTCTTTATTTTCTCGGATGAGCGGATAGCCCGGATCGAGATCTCCGCCCTGCTCCTCTGAATACTCTGCTCTGCCCGATCAGAAAGAGCAGGTGCTCAGCTGTTTCCTTATCTCTTCACTCTCCGCGTCTCCGATCCCCAGGTGGGTAACCATGCGGATAGAGTTTCTGGCAAAAGGAGAACAGAGGATCTTCCGCTTCTTTAAAGCCGCCGCTACCTGAGCCGCCTCCTGCAGAGGAGTATCGAAGTAGATAATATTGGTCTCCACTGTGGAAGGATCGAGCTCCGCCCACCTCGTTTCGGCCAGGGTTTCGGCAATCTGCCGCGCGTGACGGTGATCATCTTTCAGGCGATCCACATGGTGCTCCAGGGCATATATACCCGCCGCCGCCAGCATACCCGCCTGGCGCATACCCGCACCGAGCATCTTCCGCATTCGCCGGGCTTCCTCTATAAACTTGACCGGACCGCAGAGGACCGAACCCACCGGGGCACCAAGCCCCTTGGAAAGACAGAAGGTCACCGTATCGACGAGGGAACAGTATCGTTTCGCCGTTACCCCCGTTGCCGCGCAGGCATTGAAGAGACGGGCTCCGTCCATATGGAGTAACAGACTGTTTTTGCGGGCAAAATCGCTCACCGCTTTAAGCTGTTCCAGGGAATAACAGGTACCGCCTTCCTTGTTGTGGGTGTTCTCAACCGACACCATGGAAACCCGCGGCATGTAGTAGATATCCGGACGCATGTGCTTTTCCAGCTCTACCGGCGTAAGGATTCCCCGTTCCCCCTCCACGCCGACGACTGCCACCCCGGCCAGGGCGGCGGGTGAAGAAAGCTCGTAATGAAGAATATGGCTGTTTTTCTGAGCCAGCACCTCGTTCCCCCGCCCGCCGTTGAGCATGAGCGGAATAAGATTTCCCATGGAACCCGAAGGAATAAAGAGGGCGCTCTTCTTTCCGGTAATTTTAGCAGCCAGCTCCTGCAGCCGGATTACCGTCGGGTCTTCACCGTATACATCGTCTCCCACATCGGCCAGGTACATCGCCTTGCGCATCTCCCTGGTAGGAAGGGTTACGGTATCACTTCGCAAATCATACAGTTTCTGTTTCATGCCGTTCATTTTATCACACCTTTCGTATCGATTCGAGCAAAGGAAAAAAATCGGGAAATGTTACCGCCACAGCCTCGTCATCATCTATGGTGATGGGATCAGCTGCTCCAAGTGCGGCCACCGCCGCGGCCATAATAACCCTGTGGTCCCCATGTCCGCGGACCGTCCCTCCCCCGAGCGACGCCCTCTCCCCGCCGCGGATGATCAGCCCGTCGGGAAGCTCTTCCGTCTCCGCGCCCAGAGCCGCAAGTTCCGCCGCCATGACGGCAATGCGGTCGGTTTCCTTAATCCTCGCCTGGGGCACATTCACCAGCCGCGTCTCCCCCCGGGCAAAGCATGCCGTGGCCGCAAGGGCCGGAAGCGCGTCAGGAATGGCGTTGAGATCAAAAACACCGCCCCGCAGACCCTCGGGCGGCGCGGAAATCAGGATCCCTTCGGCTGAGGAGGAGACGGAACAGCCCATCGCCTCCAGAATCGGCAGCACCTCCTTGTCCCCCTGGCTGTCGCCCAGATCGAGCCCCTCCAGAAGGAGGGTCGACCCGCTTACCGCCGCGGCGCAGAAGAAAAAGGTGGCCGAGGAAAAGTCCGCGGGAATGGAGCGGGAGAAGGGAGGGTAGCTCTGCCCTCCGGGAATGGAGAACCAGTCGAGCCCCCGGCGGCGGATGGTAATTCCCTCATCGTCAAGCCAGCGGAGGGTCATCTCCGCGTAGGGCCGCTCCCACAGGAGAGGTACAGTAATCTCCGTCTCTCTTCCCTGGGGCGCAAGGGGCGCCGCAAGGAGGAGGGCCGAAAGGTACTGACTCGTCGGGCATTCGATGGAGACTGATCCGCCCCTCAGGGGCCCCCGTACGGAAAAAGGCGCGCAGCCCGGGGCTCCTTTTTCGATTACCTCGGCACCCAGACCGCGCAGTGCCTCCAGGAGGGGCGCGGCGCTTCTCCGCCGGATCTGCTCATCCCCGTCGAAGGTGACCTCTTCCGACCCGGCCGCGGCAATGGCAGCCGCCAGGTAGAGAGAGGTTCCGCTGTTCCCCACATCTATATGGGCCGCTTTCAGCCTTCCGCCGGTGCCCCGTACCCTCCAGGCTCCCCCATCACCCCCGGAAACCCGTATCTCCGCCCCGAGGCTGCGGCACAGCTCCAGGGCCGAACGGGTATCCGACGAATCGAGAGGATCGGAGATGACCGACTCCCCCTCCGCCATGGTCGAAATCAGCAGGGCGCGGATGGTGTGGCTCTTGGAACCCGGAATTTTTACCCTTCCCCCGACGGAGCCGGGTCGTATGGTTCGCTTCATGGAGTCGATTGTACGTGGGGGGAGGGGCGGTGTCAAAGCCCCGGCGGCAGTTCCACATGTGGATAAAAGAATACTTCTCTTCCATGGCAGAAAAAATGATACCTCACTCTAGGCTTCGCAATGCCGTTCGGCATCATTTTTTCTGCCTCAGGAAGCACTGCCTGCGCTGCCAAACCAGGAATCGCCTCTTCCCGCGTTATTGCGGTCCGGCAATGCCGTTCGGCATGAGTACAGCGGAAAGGTGACTTTGGGGCCGCTCTGCAGTATCTTTACTGCATGATCGATATTCTGGTCTACCTTGCCGTACCCCTCGCGCTTTATCCTCTCCTTGTCCGTTTCGTGCTTACCCCGCTCATCTTCCGCAGACTCACCAAAAAGCACCTGCCGGAAGAGCTGGAGTACATCCGGGACGGCTGGACCAACGGGACCGAGGAAGAGGCGGTGGAAAAAATTATCGGTTTCGTAGGGCAGAAAATGCGTCCCGCCGCCCCCTTCTCTCCGGATCCCCTGGCCGATGGAAAGGCGATGGCTCTTCTGGTCGAGAAGGTCTACCATCCCGCCGGAGAAGAACTGCGCTTTGCCTTTCCGGTCCGCAGGCTTCTCGAATGCGGTCTTCTCGCTTTCAGAGACATTATGCGGGAATACGGGAACCTCTTCTGGTTTCGACTGCTTTCATCGTTCCCCCTCAAGTGGTACCGGAAGTACGGCAGACTGAACCGCAGCTGGCGGCGCCTGGTTTCGCTGCCCTTTATCCGGCGTCTGCGGAACCTCCGCATCCTGGGGCCTCTCATCAGGCTGCTCCTTGTTCCTCTTCTCGGCATCCCCTATCTGATCCTCGTGCTTGCAAGGGGATTTCTTCTGGTCGGGCTTCTGGAAGGCTACAGCCGGTTTTTCTACAGTGATCTCCTGCTCCGCTTCGGCTATTACCTGCTCTACCTCTACTGCGGAAAAAACAGCCTTATCGCCGAAAGGGCGGGAGAGATAGACCGCAAACAGGTATTCGCCCTCGGGAAAAGTGCCGAAGCGATCCTGAAAAACGTGGAACTGGAGGAGATTACCGACGGTCGCTACCTGGATGCGCTTGAGGCGTACCGGAAGCTCCTTCGCCAGTGGAACATGGATCCGGACCGTGTTGCCGAAGAGAAGAGCGGCTCCTTTCTTTCGGTCATGGAGCGGATAGCGAACCGGGTGCTTCACTCCGGAAAGCAGGCTCTGGTTCGGCTGATAGACCCCGAATCGGGGGCCATCCCGGATCTGTTGAGAATGAATGAGCTGGCGCGGACCATCGGATCATCCTTTTACCCCGGCATGGAACATCCCGCGCGGGAACTGCGGCCCGGAGACCTTATCGAAACCGGCTACCTTGCGGCCCTTCTCGGCTACTACCGTCTTTATCAGATACCCGGAATGGCCGAAACCCTCGGGAAGGTACGCCTCGATTTTGCCATCAGCCTCCGGGATTTCATCGAGGATGATACGGTGCGCCTCGCCGCAAAGGGGGTGCGCTCCGGCTGGCGGGCCTGGAGGGTCAGCCGTGATGTGCGCAGGGTCGGCAGGATCCTCCGGGGAGCCGCCGCTCCCGCCTCAATTGCGGTGCACATTGCAATCCCCGTCGCCGGCCAGGGAGTGCTCGATACTCTCCGTTCGTTTGTCTATCACCGGGCCGGAAGGCTTCTTCTCCATCTTTATGCCCGCAGCACCATGCCCCGCAGGGACATAACTGTTCCCGGAGAACCGGCCATGGAGGCAGCGAAAAATGAATGAGAAAAGCACGCACGAAGCCGCTCCTCCTCTGCTCTTCGTCTTCCTCGACGGGGTCGGTATCGGAGAGAACGATCCCGCTCTCAACCCGCTCGCCGGCGCCACCCCCCGGCTCGACGAAATTCTCGGACCTGCCTGGAAGTTCCGCGACACCGCTGTACCTCCAGCCACCGCTTTCCGGGACCGCCCGGACCTTGTCCTGCGGCACATAGATCCCGTAATGGGTGTCCCCGGCCTGCCACAGAGCGCTACCGGCCAGTGCTCCCTCATCACCGGGTGCAACTGCCAGGAAGAACTCGGCGGCCACTGGGGGCCCCGCCCCAACAGCAGGATACGGGAAATCCTGAAGCGCCGCTCCCTTTTCTCGGATGCCCTCGGCTCTCATTCAAAGCCCATATCCTTCGCCGCCGCCTTTCCGGCCTCCTTCTTCGAGGCCCTCGCATCCGGCCGAAGGATACCCAGCTCCCTCCAGCAGGCATTCCTCGATGCCGGAGGTTCCCTCGGCGACGAAATAGCCTTCCGCAGCGGAGCAGCCCTTTCCTCGGACATAACCGGCGCCCGCTGGAGGAGCCATCTGGGCTACGGCGATACCCCGGTCTTCGACCCCGAAACCGCCGCGGTCCGCCTCCTCTCCATAGCCGCCGCCCACCGTTTTACCCTCTATGAGTACTGGTACAGCGACCACCTCGGCCACAGGGGAAGCTTCGAAGAGGCGCGACAGGCCATCGTCGAACTGGACCGCTTCCTTGCCGCCATCATACGGAAAGTCATATCTCCCGCGTCGGGCAGCGCGGCGGTCCCTCCCCCCCTGGTGGTAATAAGCTCGGACCATGGGAACGTGGAGGACTTCTCCAGCCGGACCCACACCGCGAACATGGTTCCTTTCATTGCCGCCGGGCCGGGGGCCGGGGCTGGTCCCGGATCAGCCGGGCAGGTCCGCACCATCGCCGAAGCCGGCCGCTGGATGAGCGCCCGCCTCCGCAACTCAAAATATGGACAAGCCGAACCCTCGGCTTGACAGAAAAAGCCCGTAACATAAGGCAATTCCAGGTTTGGAAGGGAAGGAAGTACCTTCGCAGGCAGGAAAAATGATGCCGAACGTCATCGCGAAGCGTTAGAGTGAGGTATTATTTTTCCTGCCATGGGAAAACAGGTTTTCTTCGGTCCAAACCTGGAATTGCCGGCCTGCCTTGCACCTTCCCCGGCAATATTCTACGATTGAATAGAGCTAAAGGAGGCAGCAGGTGCGTTATTACATCATTACCGGAACAAGCCGGGGCATCGGCCAGGCGCTGGCATCGGCGCTTATACGGAAGGGAAAGGGAAACACCCTCTTCTGCATAAGCCGCGGCGGCAGTGAGGAAATCGAAAAAATGACCGGAACCGGGGGAGCTGCGGTTCACGACATCCGCTTCGACCTCTCCAAAACCGGCGAAATTGACGACCTCGTTCAGCGGATATTCCGGGGCATCGATCCCGAAAGCTGCGAAGAGCTGGTGCTGATAAACAACGCCGGAGTACTGGAACCCATCGGCCCCGCCGGAAACAACTCCACCGATGCGGTGGAACACCACATCCGCGTCAACCTCCTGGCTCCCATGCGCCTCACCTCCCTCAGCATCGCCGCGGCAGCCCGGGCGGGCCTGAGCTGCCGCAAAATGGCCATGCAGATCATAAGCGGGGCAGCAAAACATCCCTACCACGGCTGGAGCGCCTACTGCACCGGCAAGGCGGGACTGGAAATGTACTCCTGCACCGTCGCTCTGGAGCAGCAGCGGGAGGAGCATCCCTTCTTCAGCATTGCAGTGGCTCCCGGCATAATCGAAACCCGCATGCAGGAGCTTATCCGGCGCAGCGCCCCGGAAAATTTTGCCGACCGCGACAAGTTTATCCATTACCGGGACGCCGGACATCTCGACGACCCCGCCGAGACCGCCCGCTGGCTTCTTGCCCTTCTGGATGACCCCTCGATGGAGAACGGCGCCGTTATCGATCTCCGGGAATACCGGAAAACACGCCAGGAACCGTAAAAACCATGGAAAACCGTGCTCTTGTATTTATTAAACCCGATGCCGCCAACAGCATCGTCATCGAATTTATCACGCGCTTTCTCGCCGGCTGGGGTGTTGAACTCTCCGAACCCCTCTCCATGTACGGTTCCACCATCGCCTCCGAAGGAACCATAGACTCCCACTACTTTGCCATAGCGCGCACCGCCGTCCATACCCGGCCCGCCGAATACACCCTCCAGAGCGAAGCGGTAATGAAGTTTCAGTCGGTCTACGGACTCTCCTGGGAAAAAGCCCTCGAGTCGGGAAGGCTCCTGAACGCCGTCGACGCCCAGGAAGAACTCGGCGGCATAAGCGGAATAGAACTGAACGAAATCTGGAAACGCTGCGAACAGGTAAAAATGGCCCCGGGCCTCTACGCCGGAAAAACCGCCCCCGCCGACTCGGAGAAACCAGAGAGCCCGCTATTTATCATAAACGGATTCTACCCCGGCCAGCGCGAAGTCTTCACCGACCCCGGCGCCGAGATACTCCTCTACGAAGCTGTCTTCTCACCGGAAACCCTCTCCTGGGAACGCTTCCGCTCCGTTGTCATCGGCGCAACCGACCCCGCCGAGGCTGCCGACGGATCCCTCAGGGCCCAGATCCTCAAACGCTGGCGGGAGTTCGGCCTCTCCTCTCCCCCCGAAACCAGCCGCAACGGCGTTCACGCCTCCGCCGGCCCCGTCGAAGGACTCCGCGAACGCATGGTCTGGCTCGGCACCGATCCCTCCGCCGATCCCTTTGTCCGTCGTCTGGTCACCCTTGGATGCACCTCCGGTTTTATCGACCGTCTCCTGAAAAACGCCGAAATCACCCTGGCCGACCGCTCCGGCCCCGTCTTCGACCTGACCGAAGACATGGATACCGGACCCGCTGCCGAACTTCTCTCCGGCGCCGTCCTCTCCGGATAGTTTTCCGGCTCCTCCGGGGCGCTTCCCGGCCTTCGGCCGGAACCGGGCTTTCCGCTCCAACGCTTCGCCCCCGCTCACTCGGCCGGCTTGCCGGGCTTCCCTCCGGGTCGCCCCGCCGGCCTGCGGGGCCTGCAGGGTTTCCGCTTCAATCCCTGCGCCTTCGCTGCGTAAATATCCCCTGTTGTAATCGGAAAGAGCGGGTTATAATCTGGGTAAGGCAGGAGATAAGCTATGTCCATACCATCGCGGGAAGAAAAAGAGTTTTTCACCTACACCGACTACAAACTCTGGCCGGATGAAGAGCGCTGGGAGATAATCGAGGGCGAGGCGTACAACATGAGCCCCGCCCCCGGAACGACCCACCAGGCAAAGTCCGGGGAAATATTCAGACAGATAGCCAACTACCTCGATGAGAAACCCTGTCAGGTTTTTGCCGCACCCTTCGACGTTTTCCTCCCGGAGCCGGGAGAGACGGAGGAGCGCATCAGCACCATCGTACAGCCCGATATTTCGATTATCTGCGACGAAACAAAACTGAGCGAAAAAGGCTGCACCGGACCCCCGGATGTAATCATCGAGATAGTTTCCCCCTGGGGTGCCTCCCGGGACCAGATAAAAAAGCGCCGCCTCTACGAGCGCAAGGGAGTGGCGGAATACTGGATCGTCCACCCCGGCGACAGAATCCTCTGGAAATACCTCCTCTCCGGAGGCCAGTACGGAAAGCCCGAAATATATGATAATACCGGCACCCCGTCTTTTGAAATCCTCCCGGACTTCAGCCTCGACCTCCTGAAGGTATTCGGACCGACCGAAGAGGTAAGAATCCCCTCTCCCGAACGGTACCGCCGGTACTGATTCATCCTCACTCCGAAGAAATTACGCTTATCACAATCTCCCGGTCCTGCCTCGGTCCGTCAAACTCGCAGAGGAAAATGTTCTGCCAGGTCGAAAGGGCAAGCTCTCCGCCGGTTACGGGAACCGTCTCCGAAGGGCCCACAATTCCCGCCTTCAGATGACTGTCTCCGTTCCCGTCCTGCCGGTCGTGCTCCCACACCCCCCGGGGAATCAGTTTTCCCAGCAGGGAAATCACATCCCGCTGAACGCTCTCATCCCAGTTCTCCTGTATCATAATTCCAGCCGTGGCACCCCGCACGTAGATGCTGCAGATGCCGGTATCAATCCCGGAGCGGGCAAGCTCGGCTTTGACTCTTCCGGTAATGTCGTAGAGTCCTTCTCGGGTGCTGGTTGCCATGTGTATGGTGGTCTGCATACTTCTCATTGTAGCGGCGCGGCACAGGGGAAGCAAGGCGGCGATGGTTTAGGATAATAGCTTAATTATCTGCAAAATATACACTTACTATCCGGCGATTGCACGGGTAAATCTTTAAATCCTATTGAAATCGTAAGGCCTTGTGATAATATTATATATGCATAGTCGTCAGAAATAGATGGGTATGTTTTTGCCGTGCTGTATTGCATCTGTGCTATATAAAAATACAGCATGTATTGTGGAGCCTGAGTTCCGATGAGGAGATTCATCATGAAAAAGATATTTACTTTGCTTTTACCATTATTCCTGCTTGCATTTATCGTCAGCTGCCCGATACCCTTTGCTTCCTTTGAGGCGGCTGGTAGCGGAACAAGCTCAGGTAATACCGCACTCTCCGCCGATGTAATAAACGATTCCCTCCGCTCGCTTGCCGGAGATTTTACCTTTGAGACCCTTCTGCCGGTGCAGGTAAGGCTGGAAATTGAGCTCTACGATACCGATGCGGAAGGCTACATTCTTCCTGAACCCTTACCTCCGGGCAGTGCCGACATCCATGTTTCCCTTACCGATACAAGGGGAGAGCTGCTCTATTCCGGCAAGGCTTCCCCAGACGGGACTCTTTCCGCTGCCGTATACCTGCCTTCGGCACCGGAAAATGTCACCCTTGCCTTGCAGGCAGCCGGATTTGAAGATCGTTCGGTGGAAATACGGCGCATGGTAGCATACCGGGAGATAAACCGGACCATGGCGATGAAGCGCCTGCCTCCCGATCAGCGCTCGGCAGCCCGTTCCGCCGAAGGCTTTGTCAGTCCCTATCCCGATTCCGTTATCAATGTGCCTATCGTAACCGTTGCATATGAGGACCTCTACGGCCGGGCTCTTGCCGGCGACGCCGATTACAATGATTTTATCGCCTCCTACAGCATCTCCGAGACCCTCGATGATGAAGGCCGCGTAATCAGCATAGACGTACAGGCTGAGGCGGTACGTAAATGGGCCGGTTACGACCATCGTTTCGGCATCCGCATCGATACATACGAAGGAGATGCCTCGGTTTCCGGAACCTATATAAATGGAAGCGGAGTATCGGTATCCTACAGTGACCAGTACCTTCAGGCACCCCGGGAAATCGTCCTTTTTGAGCGCAGCTCCAGGGCCGTCGGGAAAACCGCAGCTTTTACCATCACCTTTGATACTCCGCAGGTGATTGATCCCGAAGAGGCAGTTCTTTCCCGCCCCCCCTACAACCCCTACATCTATGTGCACAACACCACCCGGGACATCCACCTGATCGACCGCCAGCCGCTCTCAGCCTCCACAAATCCGGACCCGACCGACCGTTTTGTCGACGACGACGGCTATCCCTGGGCGCTTCTGGTCCCCTCGGACTGGGAATCTCCCGCGGAAGGCCAGCGCATAGAGGAAGCCTATCCCCGTTTCGACAACTGGCGAATAAGCAGCGGCAGCGAACATGGAGACTGGTACAATTATCCGGGGGAACCCTGGGTGGAGCCGGTTAACACGCTGCAACAGGCAGCGGATATCAATGGGGGTTTGAGGAGCAGCAGCCCGCAGTATCTGACCGTCTACGATGGAGTTCTGTACTTCAGCGCGACCGACGGGAGCAGCGGTCGTGAGTTGTGGAGGTATGATCCAGTCAGCGGGACTGCAGGGCTGGTGGTAGAACTGCGTCCTTCAGGCGATAGTGCACCCAATTTTCTCGAGGTGTTTGACGGGGATCTCTATTTCAGCGCAAGGGCAGAAGGTGAGATTTTCCAGTTTCTCTATCGGCATGATGGGACCAGTACTGATCGAGTTACCGCATTGACGCTGCCGATGCATTTTCAGGTTTACGGGAACAAGCTTTTCATGGGGGCTCGGGATGAGTCGACTGGAGAGCAGGAGCTGTGGAGTTATGACGGGGTTGTGACGGAGACGCTGGTTGCGGATATCAATCAGACTCCAGATGACAATGTCGGCAGCGCACCCTATTTTCTCGAAGAGTACAATGGCGATTTGTTCTTCAGCGCCGATGACGGAGTCAACGGCCGCGAACTGTGGAGGTACAATGCAATCGACGGAGCGGTGCTTGCGGCGGATATCAATACAAGCGATTCGGGTAGACCGCAGTATCTGACCGTATACGGGGATGCCCTCTATTTCCAGGCCAATGACGGAAGCAGTGGCCGTGAGTTGTGGAAATACTCTGGCGGGAGTGCGATCAGAATAACCAATCTGGACAATGGAGCTGGGGACGGACTTGGCTCATCCGGGATGGTGGTGTACAGCAATAAGCTCTATTTTGCCGGGGATGATGGAAGTGGACTCGAGCTCTGGAGCTATGATGCAAGTGTCGATGAGGTGAACCGGGTTGCTGTTTCCGATGTAGATTCTTCGGGGATCGGACTCATGTCCACAACCTTTTTTGTGGTACTTGATGGGGTGCTGTTTTTTGGCGGGTCTGATGGAAGCGTGGGTTACGAGCTGTACCGTTACGATGGGAGCGAGGTTAGCCTGGCAGCGGAGATCAATGCTTCAGGTGACAGCAATCCGAAACATTTGACTGTGATGAATGGTCGGTTGTACTTCAGTGCA